>CDZR01060288.1_pt1 | contig 33958 bp, 58 predicted proteins | sample 554781 | NCBI WGS metagenome assembly CDZR01 (sample SAMEA3182065, study PRJEB8094) | gut metagenome | biome: human; feature: gut; material: Stool; isolation source: human stools | place: Canada | collected 2013-01-28
CAGCACGGCGGGTTCCAGCGGCTATTCCAGCACGGCGGGTTCCAGCGGCGATTACAGCACGGCGGGTTCCAGCGGCAATTACAGCACGGCGGCAGCCACTGGGACTTATTGCAGAGCAAAAGCAGATGGGAAAGACAATATCGCCGTCGCAAACGGCGCGCACAGTAAGGCACGGGGCATTCTTGGCTGCTATCTGGTGCTGACCGAGTACGACGATGACGGCAATATGCTGTGGGCAAAGATGGCAAAAGTAGACGGCGCTCACATCAAGGAAAACGTCTGGTACACGCTCAAAAATGGTGAGTTCTCGGAAGCAGAGCCGTAAAAAGCACTGCAAAACCAAATTGAGAGAAAGGAGCAGGCCATGCAAAAGCCGAGCCTTACGATAGGCGAATGCGTCCAGATCCTTCGGGACAACAACATCTCAAAGACCGAAAAGGTTTTGGGAGCACAGATCCAGGCGGGGTTGTTTACCAGCTGGGCGATTCCGTCCGTAGGAACAAAAGAGCCTTGCCCTGACATCTCCCGCGCCGGTTTTATGGCGTGGGTGAAGGACTTTTACAAGCTCGAAAAGGTTTACACAAAGGAGGAACCGAGAGAATGAGAAAGAAACCGATGAATTTTCGGCTCATCTTAGCGCTGGACGGGCTGGCTTTGCTGGCTATCATCGGCGCGGTGCAGGCGGTGCGCTGGGCCTGTTCTTTGCTGGCCGTTGCGCTGACCTACTGGGGCGGCTGGGACATCGCCGAGGCTGCGCATGCCGCGCCTTGGATTATTGTTGCATCCACTGCCGGGCTGGCAATGTCGCTTTATGGGATGCACGAGGACAATAAACGGTATAAGCGCAGCGGCTACGGCAAAATCGTCCGCAACCATGCCCGGAACTCGGAGTATCCGCAGGATGAGGAGAAGGACGCATGAAGCTGGAAGAGTTGGTTCGGCAGCAGGCCGAAGAGTATCTGAAAACAGCCACACGGCTTGCAACGGAGTCCGCACTCACGGGAGACATCTGGATGCGGGTCATCTGTCGGGAAAAATCAGAGGTCTATAGCGCGGCAGCAGATGGGCTGCTCACAGCCCTCCACGATGCGGAGGACGTTGCACATGGCTGATAACATCCACTATATCACATGGTACACCGTGTACAGCGCCAAGACCGGTGATGTAGTGGCAGCGGGAACATCCTCCATGTGCGCTGCGAAGCTTGGATACAAGACCGCCAACAGCTTTGTGTCTTCCGTTGGACACCGACGCCATGAAAAAAAGCGCCCGCATAAGTACATTTTTGAGCAGGAGCGCATTGATCGTGCGGAGGTTGACTGTCTCCCTCCGCTTCGCCGCTACTGCAAAAAGAAAGGCCGGTATGAAAAGGGAGCAGGAATATGAACGGTAGATATATGCGCGCCGCAGAGATTCGCTGGCATAATCGTCAGCCGGAGCGGCTGCGGCACATCAACCAGAAGAAGGAGAAGAAAAAGGTGAGCACGGTACAGATTTTTGACGCGGATTTGCGTTTTGTCAACGAAATCCCCATGCCGAACACGCTGGCGGGCATCCAGTACGCCGACCAGCTGGCGGCAGAAAATCCCGACCGTCTGTACGTCGTTATGGACGAGCACCGGCAGAAGGCCCACCAGAGGTGACATACATGACTTTAGAGCAAAAGGAACGCCGCAAAGCGGTTCTGCGGTATGCAGTCAGCGTCCCCGAATGGAATCTTGCGCTCAAGCATCGGGCGGCAGCAGAGCTTACGAAATGCGCAATCCTCTTGATGAGTGTAAGTCAGATGATGCTTGCGACCGACGCGGAAGACCGTTTTTATCCGGGCAGATTAGATTATGGGATGTCTCCGACGGGATATGCAAAAGCCATTTCGGATGCAGAGTACAGCCTCGGCACAGCCGCTTCAGCACTGGAAGCCGTAGTTGCTTTGGCAGATGAGTCAAACGCCTTCCCGCTTATCAGCTCCACCCAGACCGGCGGGTTAGATGACGCGATGGGCAACATTGAGGCGGCCTACAATTCGGGTCTTGGGTGGCTGGCAGATCTGTGCCGGGCACACGGGATGGATGAGGTGACATACGATCATGGATAAAATGACCATTTACGAGCAGTGCCGGGAAGTCCCCAAAGACGCCCAGAAGCCTATCGCAGCGGGCCGCCTGAAGGGCAGGACCGACATTAACCCCATGTGGCGCATCAAGAAGCTGACTGAGCTTTTTGGCCCGGCTGGTACGGGCTGGAAGTTCGACCCGCCGGTGTTCGAGGAAAAGACCGGAGCAAAGGGCGAAGTTGTCGTGCAGTGCTTTACGAATCTGTACGTCAGGCAGGATGATGGGGAAGCGTGGAGCGCCCCCATCCCCGGAGTGGGAGGCTCTATGCTGATTGCGATGGAATCCGGCGGGCTCCGAACGGATGATGACGCTTACAAAAAGGCGTATACAGATGCCCAGAGCGTGGCCTGCAAGGCGCTTGGGATTGGCGCGAACGTGTACTGGAAAGATGACTCCTCCAAGTATACCCCGCTTCCGGACATTCCCGCCCCGGTGTGCGCCTGCTGTGGAAAGAAAATCATCGGCATCAAAACCAAGGACGGGAAAAAGATGACTGCTGAGCAGGCAGCGGAACGAAGCAAGGCAAAATATGGGCGTATACTCTGCGTAGAATGCGCAAAGAAACAGCCGAAAGAAGATGGAGGAATGTCTCATGCTTAACATCGTAGCATTGATGGGCCGTCTGGTCTACGACCCGGAGCTCAAGACCACCCAGAACGGCACCAACGTGTGCAGCTTCCGCATTGCGGTTGACCGCAGCTTTACCCGGCAGGGCGAAGAGCGCAAGGCCGATTTTATCGACATCACCGCGTGGCGGCAGACCGCCGAGTTCGTCTCCAAGTATTTCCAGAAGGGCAGCATGATTGCCATCGAAGGCAGCTTGCAGACCCGTCAGTACCAGGACAAGAACGGCAACAACCGCACAGCTACCGAGGTTCTTGCGTCGCAGGTGAGCTTTTGCGGCGGAAAGAGCGCAGAGAAGCCCGCTGTGCGCGATTTCGGCCAGCAGACGGAAAATCATGTGCGCGAAGCAAACGCCGCCCACAGCGCCCCGCAGAAGCCCCAGAGCGTGCCGGAGTATTCGCAGGGCAGCGCAGACGACTTTTCAGTCATCGACGATTCGGAGGACTTGCCGTTCTAAACCGAGAGCTGCGCTATCTGGCTATACGGGCGCGCAAAGGAGGTGATTGAGTGGCACAGGACGATAAAAAGTCATTTGTGGCGTATCTGAGCTGGTTCGACGCGCTGGAAGAATACTCCGACGCAGAGGTTGGGCAGTTGATGCGAGCTCTTGCACGGTATGCCAAAACTGGAGAAAAACCCGAATTTTCAGACCGTGGGATGCGTGTCAACTGGAAATTTATGTGCAGCGACGTAAAACGGGCGTCTGAAAAATGGGATGAAACCCGCAAGAAACGCAGCAACGCCGGAAAACGCGGTATGGCAAAGCGCTGGGGAAAGCCTGACGACATAACAAAAATAACAAACGATAACAATGTTAATGACGACATAACAAAAATAACTGTAGATGTAGATGTAGATGGGGATGTAGATGTAGATGGGGATGTAGATGTTGTAAAGCGCGATAACACCGCCGCCGTTGATATGGAGTTATCAAAAATCGTCCAGCATTACCAGCGGGCTATCGGCGACTTCCCGCGTTCGGCGCTGGAAAAACTTCAAAAATGGCGGCAGGAGTACAGCACGGAGATGATTTTGCTGGCGATCGACAAGGCCGCAGAGGCCGGGAAGCACTCGTGGAACTACATCAACGGCATCCTGTCTGGCTGGCAGCGGGACGGGATACGAACCCCGGGGGACGTGGCAGCGAATGAGCAGCGCCGACAAGAACAGCCTCGCGGGAAACAAGCCACAGAAAGCACCGCAGAAGCATACGCAAATATTTTCAAGGGGGTGAAACCGTGACAGTGGAGATGATGACAAAGCTCCTTGCGGACGCTGAGGCCTATTTTGGACGGCCTCAGACCGCAGAGAACCGCGCAAGCATCGCGGAGATCTGGGCGAACTCATCGCTCAAGGATGTGCCGGATGAGATGGCCTATAAGACATTCCACGAGGTGATTTCGGAGTGCAGCTGGCAGAGCCAGCTTCTCCCGGCGTGGAAAAAGGCCATCGAAAAGGCCCAGGGCGAGCAGATTCTGGTAAAGCGCTGCCTTGCTGCCCGCACCCGGATGCTCAAGTCCAGAGCAGAAAGAATGCTTCTTGGGCAAGAAAACCAGAACGGAGGACGAAATGCCTAGATACAAAGTCATCGTAGAGTGCAGCGGCCCGCACGGGAACGCGGCGCTTACATACCGGATCAATACCGCGAGCCAGTTTGCGGCAGAGTTCCGGGCCTGCCAGCTGGCGGGCGACCATTACCCCGAGTATCGGGACATCAAGCCAGTGAGAACAGAGGTGTTGAAATGACAATGACGCCGTGTAAAGACTGCCCCGCGTGAAGCTGCAAGGCTGCGGGCGAGCGAACTGACAAAGAGGGAGATTGAAAAATGAACGAATTTATCGACCGTGAAAAAGCCATAGCAAACATCAAAGCGGCATATTGCTGTGGCTGCGAACATTACAACGGCGTAAGATGCCGCGCGTGTCAGATTATGGACGCGATGGATGTGCTGGAAGATGAACCGGCAGTGCCTGTGATTGACGCGAAATCTATGAAAAAGTACCTGACCGACTGGAAAGACGGGCTGGCCGGGAGCGGAAATTGGGGGTACTCGTACGCAATCAGGGCAGAGCAAACGGTTCAGGTGCTGGATACCATACTGACCCGCATTGGTTACATGCTCAATGGTGACAGCGGGGTGCAGACCAATGGTAAAACTTGAACCCTGCAAAGACTGCCCAGACCGGCATCCGATCTGTCACGACAGCTGCCCGAAGTACGCCGAGTACAAGCGTCAGCGCGGCGCAGAAGCCGCTTATACCCGCGAGATGCTAGACACAGGCAAGGTCTACTACTACGACCACGAGGACCGCCACCGTGAGCGAGGCCGCAAGAAGTACATGGGAGCGAACGGAGGAGCGGACAGATGAAAGTACTTATCGCCTGTGAGGAATCGCAGGAAGTATGCAAGGCGTTCCGGGCAAAAGGCCACGAAGCCTACTCCTGCGACATTCAGGAGCCGTCCGGTGGGCATCCTGAATGGCACATTCTTGGAGATGCGCTCAAGGCTCTGGAGGGGGGGCAAGTCGTGACGATGGACGGCGTAACGCATGACGTTGGCAAGTGGGACTTGCTCATTGCACACCCGCCTTGCACTTATTTGACAAAAGCCGGCGGAAATAGGTTAGTGATTGACGGCAAAATTCAAGCAGAGCGATATAAAAAGGGATGCGATGCACGAGATTTTTTCATGAAGTTCTGGAATGCCCCGGTGGATAAAATAGCAATAGAAAATCCGATACCAATGCGAATCTTTGGACTGCCAGAATACAGCCAGATCATTCAGCCGTATATGTTCGGAGATGAATACATGAAAACGACGTGCTTATGGCTGAAAAACATTCCGGGACTGTTCGCTACAGATATCGTTATACCTACGTCGAAATGGGTCGCGTCGTCAGATCATCGTGCGGTGAAACGAAAAGACGCATGGTCTCAAAGTGGCCACAGAACAGCGAAACAGCGAAGCAAAACATTTCCCGGCATTGCAAAAGCTATGTCTGAGCAATGGGGGTAAAAAATGAAAACTGTACAGGATATTATGGCCGAAAACGGCAACTGGTACGGCTGGGGCCGTGTGCTGGACTACATCGGCATCGGCTGGGAAGATGTGCCGGAACAGGCTGTGCAGATGCACATTGATGATCTGATGGAGGATGTGAAGTGATAAAAAAATCATACACTGTTCTTCCTTGCCCAAAGTGCGGGAGCGGATTTCTTGCATGGGGAAAGAAAATCAAGTCAGTTAATCCGAAGCTCACAGTGCTGTCAGCCCCTGGGACTGAACTTTCTTGTTTGATGTGCGGACATTACGCACCAACACTCAAGCAGTGGAACAGCGAGGAACGGAAGAAATGCACTTGACCCTTTACGGCGACCCCCGCACCAAGAAAAACTCTGCCCGCATCCTCAAAAGCCGCTCAGGCGGGCGCTTTGTGGCCCCCAGCAAGGCTTACGTGGATTATGAGACGGACTGCCTGCGGCAAATCAAAAGGCCGCGCAGCCCCATCTCTGCCCGCGTGAACGTGAGGTGCGTGTACTACATGAAGACCGCCCGCCGGGTCGATCTGGCAAACCTCATCGAGGCAACCACGGACATTCTGGTGAAATCCCGCGTGCTGGAGGACGACAACAGCAAGATTGTTGCCGCCCACGATGGCAGCCGGGTGGAACTTGACCGGGAGAAACCAAGGGTGGAAATTGAGATTGAAGAAATGGAGGGACTCAGATGACCCAAACGTGGACGCTTGACACCAACACGCCAAAGCCGGACAGCGACGTGGACTACCGCACCGTCAAGTCGTGGTTCCAACAGTGCCGCGACCTTGCGGCAACTATCGAAGTCCAGAAGCAAAAAATACAGCGTATCCGGGACGTGGCCGAAAAATGTACCCAGAGCCTGAGCGGGATGCCTGCGGGTGGTGGCAATGGGGACAAGGTGGGCTTTGCTGTAGAGCAGCTGGACACCGAGCGCCGACAGCTTCAGAGGATGGAGACGGACCTGTGCAATCTGCGTGTCGAGGCCACCCGGCGGGCATACTGCCTGATAGCCGAGCCGGAATGCGCCGAAGCGATTTGCGAGCACTATGTCATGGGCAAGTCTCACAAGGAAATCGCAAGAGAAGTCGGCGTATGCGGGGCAGAGGTGGTCTACCGGCGAATCAAACGCGGATGCATGGCTCTGGCTGAAATATGGGAAGAGTTTTCTGACGTGCAAAGTGTACAACATGCACAAGAAAACACAGCGTGATTTTGGCAGGGGTCGGCCCTTTTCAAGTCTGCAAGCTTAGATGTAAAATTCTAATAAGCGGTTCAGCGCTAAGCGGTGGCCGCTTGCCACGCAGCTTCCAGAACGGTCCCTTCCTTGTGACAGGTTTTCATGCTTTCCTGTTCTCCTTCACCGTTTTGCGGGCTGCTTCTATGCGATACACTGACATAAAGGCAGCCTGTCGCTCATAAGAGACAGGAGACGGTTCGATTCCGCCGTATCGCACCATATGGCGCATGGACTCATCCCCCACAAAGCTGCACGCTTAACCTCCCGTGCCACGAGAGAAAGCTTTGAATCCCCGAGGGTGTGGGTAGGTTTCCCGACGGGATGTGCGTCAAACAACAGCCCCGGCGGAGAACCGGGGCTGTTTTATATGGCCGCCTGAGCGCAGTTTGGAGCGCGTGTCAGCTGAGATATTGCTGGCTGGTTCGAGTCCGAGGGCGGTTTTTATACTCCGGTAGCTCAAGTGGTAGAGCAGCGGTCTCCAAAACCGCCGGTTGCAGGTTCGAGCCCTGCCGGGAGTGCTTGCATGATCTGACGAGAGCGGGGAGTGCAATAGCGGGGCATCCAGCCGCGAAAGTTCTGGACGCAGAGGCTTTGCACCCGACAAGCAAAGCCTCTTATTATATGCCGTCATAGCTCAATAGGCAGAGCGCCGCCCATTTAAGGCGGGACAACATTGGTGATACCACGGGAACATCACTGCACAGCCAACCACTGCGCACATCCATTCCGTGGGTGCCGGTTCGAATCCGGCTGGCGGCACATTCGATATTTTGACCGTTCGGATTTTCCGGGCGGTTTTTCTTTTGCGTGAGTTTAGAGAGGTGGTGGCGGTGGCCTACAGCAAAAACAAAAGGATAGGCAGACCGCCCGTCTTTGAGAGCAAAGAAGAACTTGAGAAAAAAATCGAAGAGTTCTTCAAAAGCTGTGAAGGGACCGTCCTAGAAGACGAAGTCGGAAAGCCTGTTTTAGACAAATATGGGAACGTGATAAAAATCGACGAACGACCAGAAACAGTCACTGGCTTGGCTTTAGCATTGGGGTTTAAGTCTCGGCAATCTTTAATCGACTATCAAGGCAAGCCCGAGTTTTCTGACACGATAACGCGCGCGAAGCTTCGATGCGAGAGATACGCCGAAGAACGGCTCTATGATCGTGACGGAAACGGCGGCGCAAGATTCAGCCTGCAAGTTAATTTTGGTTGGAGCGATAAGCCGAAAGAAGCGGAGCAGGAAGAGCGTCACGATGATGGTTTGATAAAGGCATTGAATGCCGCCGCAGACCTCAGCCCGCCGGATGACGTGGAGATGCTGCCGGAGGAAGAAGACGACAATGCGAAAAAGTAGCGGTTTTCGATGGAAAGCCCTCAGCCAACGGCAAAAGCAGGTCTTGAGCTGGTGGACACCGCAGAGCGCATACAGCAGCTACAACGGCATCATTGCTGATGGCGCTATCCGCTCGGGCAAGACCTTTGCCATGAGCTTTTCGTTCGTCCAGTGGGCTATGACCTGCTACAGCGGCCAGCAGTTTGCCATGTGTGGCAAGACCATCGCCAGTTTCCGGCGCAACGTGCTGGGGACGCTCAAGCAGCAGCTTGCAGCCCGTGGCTACAACGTCAAGGAACACCGGGCCGAAAACTGCATGACCGTCAGCAAGGGCGGCAAAGCCAACGAGTTTTACTTCTTTGGAGGCAAAGACGAGAGCAGTCAGGACTTGATTCAGGGCATCACCCTTGCGGGCGCGTTCTTCGACGAGGTGGCCCTGATGCCGCAGAGCTTTGTCAATCAGGCCACAGCCCGTTGCTCTGTCACCGGGTCAAAATTCTGGTTCAACTGCAACCCGGGCAGCCCGCAGCATTGGTTTTATCTGGAATGGGTGCGGAAATGCCGTTCCCGCAAGATGATGTATCTCCATTTCACGATGGACGACAACCTGTCACTTTCCGAGGACATCAAGGCCAGATACCGCAGCCAGTACAGCGGCGTTTTCTACCAGCGCTACATTCTGGGCCTGTGGACGGTGGCCGAGGGCCTTGTATATGACATGTTCGACCGCAAAAAGCACGTTGTTGACGTGCTTCTTGCGCTGTCTCCAAAGAGCGCTTATGTGGCTTGCGACTTTGGCACCCAGAACGCAACGACCTTTCTACTGTTCCAGAAGCAGGCAGATGCAGACTGTTGGATCATCACCCGGGAGTACTACTACAGCGGCCGCGAACAGAAGCGGCAAAAGACCGTGGGCGAGTATGTTGCAGACCTCAAGGCGTGGCTTAACGGTCTCAAGCCAGAGAGGATCATCGTTGACCCCTCTGCCCTGCCCCTGATTACAGAGCTGCGCAAGAACGGCTTTACCCAGACCCCAGCAAACAACGACGTTCTGAGCGGCATTCTGGACGTGCAGACCATGCTGCAGACCGGGCGGCTGAAGATTTACAAAGACTGCAAGCACACGCTGGAAGAGTTCGGCGTGTACGCTTGGGATCCAGATAAAGACGACACCGTGCTGAAGGTCAACGACCACTGCATGGACGCTATCCGCTATTTCGTGCGCACAAAGCGCCTTGTGAAACTGAGGGATTGATTTTGAGCACTGTATACACATTCCAGACCTTCCAGCAGGCGCAAGCCGCCGGGGAACAGCCTGATTTTATCCGGCGATTCGTGCAGCAGCACTGCACTTCCGGGCCGTACAAGATGGCGCTGGACGCCGACCTGTACGATGCCCAGAAAAACCCGGGGGCTGAACGCTTCGCACAGGCTTACGCTTTGATGCTGAAGCGCCTATCCAAAAACACCAAGCAGGACACTCCACACCCCGATATGGTCAAGAGCAATCTTTTCCGGCGGCTCAACAAGCAGCGGGCGACCTACTCCCTCGGCAACGGCGTGGTCTTTGCGGACGATGGCGTGGACAAGGACAGGCTGGGGCAGAACTTTGACGAGCAGATCCAGAAGTCCGGATATTTCGCCCTGATCCACGGTGAGAGCTTCGGATTCTGGAACAACGACCATCTGGTGGTTTTCAAGCTGACCGAGTTCGCGCCCCTGTACGATGAAAAGACCGGCCTTTTGCAGGCGGGTGTGCGCTTCTGGCGGCTGAACCCGGACACGGATATGCACTATATCCTGTACGAGCTGGACGGCTTCACTGAGTACACGGAAAGTAAAATCAACCGCACGATGCAAGAGACCGTGAAGAAGCAGGCATACAAGAGCGTGACCGTCACCACACCCGGCGGCGGGCTGGAAAGCGTGGAGGGCGAAAACTACAGCGCTCTCCCCATTGTGCCGCTGTGGGGCTCCGACCTGCACCAGAGCACCCTTGTGGGGCTGAAAGCCTACATTGACAACACCGATCTGGTGATGTCCGGCTTCTGCAATGACCTGCAGGACTTTTCGCAGATCTACTGGCTGTGCGAGAACTTCAACGGCATGACCGATGACGAGCTGCAGGAGTTCCTCGTCAAGCTGAATCTGTACCACATTGCAGGCGCAGACACCAGCGAGGGCGGCAAGATCACCCCCTACACCACCGAGATCCCTGTGACGGCCCGGCAGGCTCTTTTGGAGCTGCTCCACACCCGGGTGTATGAGGACTTCGGCGGTCTGGATGTGCATTGCGTCAGCGCGGACAGCACCAACGACCATCTGGATGCGGCCTATGAGCCGCTGAACCAGAACGCGGACGACTTTGAGGCTCAGGTCAAGCCGTTCATCCGGCAGATCTGCGCACTGGCCGGCTTCGATAACGCTATGCCGACATTCAACCGCAGCAAGATCACCAACACCGCTGAACAGGTCGCAACGGTGATTTCTGAGGCGCCGATCATCGGGCAGGACGTGGCCATTGACCTGCTGCCAAACCTGACCCCGGAACAAAAGGAGCAGGCCAAGGCCGCGCTGATGGCTGAGAGCGCAACACGGGAAACCGTGGGCGAGGAGGACGAGGAGGACAATAATGATGAGTAAGAATGAAGACTACCCGCTTGTTCAGGCTTTTATTAACGCACTGAACGCAAAATCTCAGGCCGAAATTGAAAAACAGGCCGAAATTATGCATGACCTAGTGTTTCCAGACCGCTATAGCGGCAGAGACGACCATGAAACAAACCGACCGTGACCGCATCTCTACCCGCCAGCTGAACCGCCTGCGCCGCCGCATTTTGCGGTTATACGGTACTGCCCGCCGGGAGATGCAAGACCAGCTCACTGAGTTTCTGGCAAAGTACAAAGCGCTGGACGAGCGCAAGCGGGCGCAGCTGGACGCAGGCGAGATTACAGAGGACGACTACCGCATCTGGCTGCAAAATCAGGTCTTTCAGTCCGATTTGATGCACGCCAAGCTGGACGGCATCACCAAGACCTGCACCACAGCCCAAGAGACGGCCTACAAGCTGGCCCGGGACGAGCAATACAACATCTTTTCCTTTGGCGCAAACTGGGCTTTCTACGAGCTGGAACAGGCCGCAGGTGTGACGTTCGGGCTGACCCTGTACAACACCGAAGCGGTCAAGCTCCTGCTGAAGGAGAACCCCCGCATGGTGCCCAACAAGCGCATCAAGAGCGAGAGCAACCGCACCTATGACGCCCGGGTGTTCAATCGCTACGTCATGCAGGGCATCGTGCAGGGCAAGAGCGTCCACGACATCGCCGTGCAGGCCGTAAACGGCATGGCTGATACGGAGATCCACTGGGCTATGAACAACGCCATCACGGCCCTTACCAGTGCCCAGAACGCCGGGGCTTTGCAGCAGATGAGAAACGCTCAGGCTTTGGGCATCGAGGTCAAAAAGCGCTGGAACTCCACCCACGACTACCGCACCCGTGAGATGCACCGTCTGCTTGACCAGCAGACGGCAGAGCTTGACGAGCCGTTCAAGGTCATGGGTTACGAGATTCAGCGCCCCGGCGACCCCAACGCAGCGCCGGAGATGGTCTACCACTGCCGCTGTGTGTTGTCCTCTGCGCTGGGCAAATATCCCCGGCAGAACGCCATGCAGCGGGACAATGTGACCAAAGAGACCGCCCCCGTCATGGATTACACCGAGTGGTATAAATCCAAGGGCGGAAAAGAAAAAGAGCAAATGTGGTGGGCAGAAGAGCGAAAACGCAGAAAGGAGAGTGTCAAGAATGAGTAAACGAGGCTCTGGAAGTTCGACAAGGGTAAAATCTGGCGGCGGTGGTGGAGCTGGCGCAAAAGAAAAAGAGCTTTTTACTGTTGGAAAAGATGGCGTGAAAACCTATAAGGAAACCGATGAAGGCGTTCGTGCGTTCTTTCACATAAGTGATAATGTTTGCATTTGGAACAAAGGATTTGATGTACTTGAGGGCGATAAAAGGCCCGTAAGCATGAAGCGAAGCCAGCAATGGGATTATTTGAAAAACCACAACATCAACGAATTTAGACTTGAAGTTGCAAAAGGCCAAGAAAAGAGAGCCTTAAAACAAATGGAAGATTATGGCTATCATGTTGTGGCAAAACGAGCAGCAAACGAAAACGCTACAGCATTGCATCATACGGTTTACTACTATATGTCCAAAAAGAAAATGCAAAGGCTTGGTCTGGATTTTAAGGTAGAAACCTATTGGAAAAAAGGATGGAAAGGCTAAAGGCTTGGAGGGATAAACCGTGATTCTGCCGATGGAAAACACCGAGAAAATGATTTTTCCGGGCGTGGGCAAGTATGGCATCCCTGAAATCAAGCCAGAAACGGACATCCGCATTGACAAGCTGGAATGGATCCCGGTCAATTATGCGCTAACGGCCAAAGACAAGGCCACAAAAGGCGTGCATTTTTACAAGGACGATTACCAGTTTGAACGGTTCTGGAACAACCCTGACAAGTACATCCCCCTTTTGCAGCAGTTCGGCGCTGTATGTTCGCCGGATTTTTCGCTTTACAGCGATATGTCGCTTGCGGTGCAGCTTTTCATGCACTACAAAAAGCACTGGCTTGCCGCATACTGGCAGGCGCACGGCATCCACGTCATTCCAACGCTCTGCTGGTGCGGTGAGCAAAGCTATGATTGGTGCTTTGATGGTGAGCCGAGAAACGCCATTGTGAGCATTTCGAGCCACGGCACACAATCCGACCCATACGAAGCGGAGTGCTTTGCCAAACACTGCCGCAAGGCGCTGGAAGTGCTGCAACCAAGCGGTATTTTGTGGTACGGCAAGTGTCCGGCAGAATTTGACTGGAACGTGACCAAAATTAAGCCATTTCAATACGAAAGGAGGCACTACCGTGAGTAAAAGAGGTTCGGGCAGCTCTGCGAGAGCGGGCGGCGGAAATGCAAATTAACATGAGTTTGAATCTTTTGTGAATGGAAAATGGGTGACGGATTACAGCAAAATCGCGGCAGAAGAGGCGAAGAAAGCCGCCGTTGTTGTGGATAGTTCCAGATACAAGAAAACGCATAACGACGTTGTATCTTTCGTAAAAGAGCAAGTTGGCGTTGACCTCAACAAATATCGAAGTGGCGATGGTTCTTCTCCGTCTCATACCACATATTGGGACAAGAGCGGCCCGAAAGTTGCTTTTGATCTAAAGGGCATGACTTCGAGTGACCGTACAAAGTTGATGCAGTTGGCACAAAAACCGTTTGGCGTAACGGTTGAACAGGGCAATGCGTGGATTGGCTACATCTCCAGAAAGAAGAAAAAGTGAGCCATGAAATTTGAATACGACATCAAATTCACCGACAACACCCCGCAGCTGCATGAAGCTCTGGACTCGTGGGCGGAGCGGGTGCTGACCAGCTGGGGCATGAAGGTGCAGGACTACGCACAGCTGCTTGTGCCCACAGGCACGGCAGACAGCACGGGCATTGAGGGATATGTGGGCGGAGCGCTCAAGCAGAGCCTGACCTACGCCCTCGACCTCGCAAAAAAGACCGTGACTATCGGGTCAAATCTCTTTTACAGCGTCTACGTTGAGCTTGGCACGGGCATCTTTGCAGAGAAGGGCAACGGACGCAAAACGCCGTGGGTCTGGAAGGACTTCAACGGCAAGTGGCACTTTACCCGGGGCATGGCCCCCCGTCCGTTCCTCCGCCCGGCGGTGGAAGAACACATTGACGAGCTGCGAGAAATCGCGGTGGAGGAAGGAAACAAGGAGGTATAAGCATGAGCAGAATTGAAGAACTGACAGAAGAGCGAGAAAAGCTGCGTATTGAACAGCTCAAGCATCAAAAAGGCATCGAGGAATGCGAGCGGCGGCAGCTTGAGATTTCTAATCAAATTCGAGAGCTGAAGGTCGAAAACGACCGAGACGCAAACAAACGGCTTTGCTTTGAAATCGACGAAGCAAGAGCCAGACTCCAAAAAATTTGCGATAAAGTTCTTGGAGAGGGCAGCGCACTGGTTGGCGTGTCCCTTACTATGAAAACGAGCAATGTTGGATTTCAGAGATACGACTTCGACTAAAAACTAAATACTCAGCGGTTGGCGCACAGCGTCAGCCGCTTTTTATGCCGCTTTAGCTCAGGTTGGCAGAGCGCCGGATTTGTAATCCGGGGGCCGTGGGTTCAAGCCCCACAGGCGGCACCACCGCCGGCAGCACGTCCGGCAAATAAACCTTATTGCCAAGCATGGCAGCCCGAGCAAGGGCAGAAAGGACTATCACATGGCACTCAAAAGAGCTGACATCCGCACGATTCTGGAGAACCCCGAAACCTCCAACGATGACAAGGCCAAGGCCATTCTGGACGCCCTGCACAAGGAGACAGACGAACTCAAAGACCAGCTGGATGCAGAAAAAACAGCCCGCACACAGGCCGAGAAAGACCGGGACGCAGCCAACGGCGGCAAGCAGGCCGCTGAAAAGGCGCTGACCGACTACAAGGCCCAGCAGACCCAGAAGGACACCCACGCAGCCAAGGAAGCCAAGTTCCGGGAGCTGCTGAAGTCCGCCGGGGTGCTGGACAAGTATGCTGATCGGGTCGTGCGGCTGTCTGGCGAGGATATCGACAAGCTGGAGCTGGACGATAAAGGCGAGGTAAAGGACGCCAAGAAGCACGCCGACAGCCTGAAGGCTGATTGGAGCGACTTCGTAGGCACTACGACCACCACCGGCGCAAAAGTGGACACCCCGCCCACCAACACCGGCTCCAAAATGACCAAAGACCAAATTTTTGCAATCAAGGACGCTGGCGAACGTCAGGCCGCGATTGCTGCAAATGCCGACCTTTTCACGGGCGGCGGAAAGGAATAACACATGGCAGCAAAAGAAAACCTTATCGTAACTACCGACATTACCGTCAACCCCCGAGAAATCGACTTCGTCACCCGTTTCCAGCGCAACTGGCAGCATCTGCGCGACATCATGGGCATCATGCGCCCCATTCGGATGCAGCCCGGCACTACCCTCAAGAGCAAGTACGCCGAGGGTACGCTCCAGAGCGGCACTGTTGCTGAGGGCGAGGAGATCCCCTACAGCAAGTTCACCGTCAAAGAAAAGACATATGCTGACATTACTGTCGAAAAGTTCGCCAAAGCCGTCTCTCTGGAATCCATCAAGAAGTACGGCTACGATGTCGCCGTTCAGAAGACCGATGACGAGTTCCTGTACCAGCTGACCGCGAACGTCACTGACCGCTTCTACAAGTACCTGAACACCGGCACCCTGAAAGGCACCCCCAAGACCTTCCAGATGGCTCTGGCGATGGCCAAGGGCAGCGTTGAGGACAAGTTCAAGAACATGCACCGCACCGTCACCGGCGTCGTGGGCTTCGCCAACATTCTGGATGTGTACGAGTACCTGGGCGCGGCCAACATCACCGTCCAGAACCAGTTTGGCTTCCAGTACATCAAGGACTTCATGGGCTACAACACCATCTTCCTGCTTTCCAGCGGCGAAATCGCGCGTGGAAAGGTCATCGCAACCCCGGTGGACAACATCGTCCTGTACTATGTTGACCCCGCTGACAGCGACTTTTCCAAGGCCGGTCTGGTCTACACCACCGCGGGCGAGGCAAGCAACCTCATCGGCTTCCACACTCAGGGCAACTACCACACCGCGGTCTCTGAGAGCTTCGCCATCATGGGCATGACCCTGTTCGCTGAGTATCTGGACGGCATCTCTGTCCAGACTATCACCCCGGGCGAGTAATCGCCCCTTTTGAGTAGGAGGCACCCAATGACCGTCCCCGAGCTGTGCGTTTACACGCACAATTTTTTTGACCGGGCGGACGACCCCATTGCCGGGGAGTTCGTCTTTGAGCCGGACACTGTGCCCGCCGGGGTAGTGCCGGGACAGTATTTTCTCGTGTGCGGATCCATCTTCAATGACGGCGTGCACAAGGCCGGGGACGGCGATCTGACTGCCGAGACCTTTAACGGCACGGTGCAGCCCATGCGCGTGCCGCCCGATTTTGTGGCGCTGGCTGAAAAGATTGACGCATACGACAAGGCGCTCCCGTCCGGCGGCGTGTATGTGTCCCAGTCCTTTGGCGGCTGGTCTGGCACGATGGCTACAGGTGCGGACGGCCTGCCCGCAGACGGAAAGACCCGCTATAAATCCGAGATCAATCATTGGAGGAAGATGTGACATGGTCAATCCGTTCACTGCATCCACCGTGATGCAGAGCTTCACCAAAAAATACCGTTTTCAGACCCGCAGCTATGAGCCGGATGGCGTCGGCGGCTTTGTGTCCGGCTGGAAGGACGGCCCGGAATTTGAGGCCGTAGAGCGTCACGATACCACCGTGGAGGCTCAGGTTGCAGAGCAGGCGGCTACAGCGTCCACCTATACGCTGCTGGTCAACACCGGTGTGCCGCTGGCTTTCCCAGACTACATCAAGCGGGTGAGCGACGGGCAGACCTTTCAGGTGACGAGCGCAGCCGATGAGGGCAGCGCTCCGGAAGAATCCGGCATGGGCCTGCGGGCCGTGAAGTGCAAAAAGGCGGTGCTGCCGTAATGGGACCGTCTGAGAGCATCAACCGGGCGCTGAACGCCTTTTTTAATAGCTTTGGCATCCCCGGCTATCTGGAAGATAATATCCCTCCCGGCGCAGAACTGCCGTATCTGACCTACAAGCCCACCATCCCCGGCGGCTGGAACAAGTCGACATCCTTCCACGCCCGGCTGTGGTACTCCAGCAAGGGCGGCAGGGCACCCATTTTGCAAATCGAAGATACGATCAGCGCGGTCCTCCCAAGAGGTGGCTTGACCATCCAATGCGAGGGCGGCGCTATTCTTTTGGACAAAGACGATAAAGATTGGGCGCAGCCACTCAACAACCCGCCTGAAGGGTATTTGTGCGAATACCTTATTTTTGAACTTACACGGCTTATACCGTGAGTAAAGGAGCAATATGGCAAGAAAATTTTCCAAAATTTCGCAGAAAGCGTTCGAGTCCATGCAGATCAACGCCGGTGTCGTGCTGAACAAATTTGACCCGTCCGGCACGACCGAGATCCAGGACGCAGACATCATTTGCGCCACCTCCGGCGGCATCACCGCGACCTGCAAGCCAAACTTCACCGATCTGGGCGCGGACGTGGACAACGCCCAGAAGAACACCGCAGAGCTGATGCAGATCGAGGACTACGAATGCACGCTGGCCTTTACGGCCCTAAACGTCACAACGGACGTTATCAAGCTGGCGCTGGGCGCTGCGGATGTGAGTGAAAAGAAAGTCACGCCCCGTATGACGCTGAATCCAACCGCCAGCACCGGCGACTTCAAGGACATCTGGCTTGTTGGCGACACCATCGACGACGGCTTTGTGGCTGTACGTCTGATGAACGCACTGTCCACCGGCGGTTTGACCCTGAAGACGACCGACAAGGGAAAGGGCAACATTGCAGTCACCCTGACCGGCTGCCCCCGTCTGGGCAGTGACGTGGTGCCTATGGAGTGGTACTACAGCCCCAAGGCCGCAGCATAAGGAGGTTACAACATGAAAACCCTGAACCAGATGGACGAAACCGAGTTCCTGCGGCGCTGCTGGCTCATTGCTGACGCGGTGTCTGACCTGCTGACCAAGACCAAAGTCATGGATCTGCGCAAGGTCATGCCGGTTTTCAACGGCAGTGAGACCGAGGAAGAAAAGAAGCAGAAGAGGGAAGAGCAGAGCCGAAAAAACCTCAAAGCAATGGCAAAAAGCCTGCTCTTTGAGAACGCTGAGGCTACCGCCAAGCTGCTTCCGCTGCTCTATGAGCCGGACGTGGACAAGGACGGCAAGCCAGAGACTATGACGCCGTTCAAGACCCTGCGCGTTATCACTGCCACCATCGAGGACAAGGACGTGCTGGATTTTTTGTTATCGTTGGCGAAGCTGGGCCAGACGAGTATCGACGCCTGACTTCGTCCATTCGGCTCGATATGCTGCGGCTCGTCGGCAAGCCCTACATCGTCCAGCACATCATGAACACCCGGCGGCAAGAGGCTATTGCTTTGAGCTACCGGGCATACATGACGGACACGCTGGCAGGCTTCGCAGGCGTAGAAGAGCGCTGGGCTGACCGGGTGGCGGGAATCATCGACCCCCGCCCCTTAGAGCCGCAGCAAAGCGCCGAAGAAGTGATACAGAGAATCAAAAATGGCTTGAATGGGGGTGATGGAACCTGAAACTTTTTGAATTGAGCGCCACCCTTGGGCTGGACACGTCCGCGTATGAGCGGGGCATCAACAACGTCCAGAGCGAGACCAAAAAGACCGTGACGGCGCTTTCCGGCGAGTACAGCAAGGCCGCAAAAAGTGTGCTGGAACTGACAAAGCAGTATAACGAATCTGCCTCCAAGACGGGCAAGACCTCGGCCGAGACCAAAGAGCTGAAAAAACAGCTTGCAGCAGCCGAGGCGCAGCTCAAAGCAACCGCCTCGGCCCTAAAAACCGCAAACAACGGCATGGATTCCTTTGGTAAGTCGGCCGGCAGTACTGGAAGCGGGCTGACGGCGGCGCTGACAAAATCGCAGCTTCTGGCTTCTGCCATCTCCACGCTTTCCACCGCAGCCCTCAGCGGCGCAAAGCAGTTTGTGTCCATGGGCATTTCGTACAACGCGGAAATCGAAAAATACACCACCGGCTTTACCAATATGCTGGGCAGCGCAGAGGCTGCGAATGAGGCCATGAAAGCCATTCAGGAGGACGCCGCCCGCACACCTTTTGATGTGGCATCGCTTACCGAGGCAAACCAGCTGCTTATCAGCGCCGGTGAAAATGCAGGGTATTCCCGTAAGGTCATTATGGCTCTGGGCGATGCTGTCTCGGCCACCGGCGGCGGCAATGTGGAGCTGTCCCGTATGGCGGGCAACTTGCAACAGATCGCCAACGTGGGCAAAGCGACGGCTGTAGACATCAAGCAGTTTGCCTACGCAGGCATCAACATCTATCAGGTCTTGGCGGACTACACCGGCAAATCGGTGCAGGATGTCCAGAACATGACGGTCAGCTACGACCTGCTTTCTGAGGCCCTTATCGCGGCCAGCGAAGAGGGCGGGCGCTACTACAACGCCATGGATGCCCAGAGCCAGACCATGAACGGCCGCGTTTCTACCCTAAAAGACAACGTGAGCCAGCTGGCCGGACTCATGACGGGCGATTTGTCCAACGGCATCGGTATGGTCATCTCAAATCTTAATGATATGACGGTGGCTGCGCAGGAAGCCTACAAAACCGACGGATGGACGGGCCTTATCGGGGAGATAACCGGACTTTCCGGTGTGATCGACAAGGCAAAGTCCTCACTTGTGGGCCTGAAAGCTGTTGCTGATTCCTTCAGAAAAGGCGAAATTTCGCTTTTTAGTGGCGACTGGGATGCTGTGTACTGGAATGCATTTAACGCTGACCAGACAACAAAACAGGGGAAAAAGGACTGGGATGAATCTCACGCTGGGATGGTGTGGGACGAGAATGACGGCTGGGTGCCTGCAAAGCCTTCTGGCAAAAGCAAAAGCTCTATTACCACTTCGCCCACCACTACCACTTCGCCCACCACAACCACAACTCCAACCCAAAAGCACGTCGCCGCTGATACCAAAAAGCTGGCCGACACCATCAAGGAGACCTCGCAGGAGATCCTCGCCGGTACTGGCAACATCGTCGGCAGCATCCAGCGCGTGACCGAGACCGCTGACAACACCTACAACGTCTACGACGGCACCACCAAGGAGCTGAAAGGCACCACCAAAGAGACGGTGCAGACCATCACGGACTCGTGGACTGAGGTAGTGGACGGCACAGAAAAGACCATCAAGAAAATCACAAAAAACGTGACCGATGCGGCCGGAAAAGTGACGACCACGACCACGCAGACCTGTGACAAGGTGGTTTTGTCTGTCTCTGAGATGCAGAAACGCATCGACAATCAGCTCAGCGAGGCACAGAGCAAATGGAAGAGCGGCATCATAGGGACGCTGCAAAGCACGATCTCTGACCTCAAAAACGGCAACTGGTCGGGCCTCGCCACAGACTTTGCAAAGCTGGTGTGGGGCGAGGTCACGCAGGAGCAGCGAAACATCATCTCCAAGTGGCTGACAGACGCCCTCACGGCGGTAAATGACAGCTACTCCGGAGGCGGTCTGAGCGCGGCGAAAGACACCATCAAGGCACTTTTTGGCGACGGCATCGCCGAGGGCGCTACCGAGGCAGGCACAGCCGTCAAGAGCTTTTCCCAGATCCTTGACGGTTTGAACGCCTCCGGAGGCGTGGGCACAAAGCTGGCGGGCATCGCTGGCAGCTTCACCAATGCAGCAGGCACCATCACAAAGGCTCTGAGCGGCATTGTGGGCTTCATTGTGTCAAACCCCGTGGTGGCGGTCGTCCTCGGCCTGACGGCCCTTGTGGGCGGCGCTGCGCTGTCTGCGTGGTCGAAGAACAGGGACGAGAAGCTCGCAAACAACTACGAAAGCCCCTTCAGCAAGACCCCTGTGTACGACTCGCTGGCGGAGTTTTCTTACCGTGCCGACCAGTTCAACCGCTACAAGGGCCTCACGGCGTCGCCCTTCAGCGGCGGCCAGCAGGACACCACCGGCAGACAGCAGCTCAGTGTGCTCCAGCGCATCTCCAACTCGCTGGATGAGCATCTTCCCGCCATCGGCACCGGCACGCTGGTCATCGACGCCAACGGCGTGCAGGCTCTCGCCGGCGCGATGCAGCCGACACTTGTGGACGGCATTGATGGAGACTTGGGTATCCGCTCGACCCGGAAAGCGAGGGGAGGCTAAATGGCAGCATTACAGGGCGTCAAAATCGGAGACCACCACACCCTCAAGGACTGGGGGCTTTACCTTGTGGTCGGTGGCACAACCGTCGGCCCGGCAGAACCGGACGAAAGCCTTTTGGTCAAAGTGCCTTTCAGCGACCGCATTTTAGACCTTTCCAAGTCGATGGACGGCAAAGTCCACTACACCCAGCGCAAGATCACCATCACGCTCAAGTGCGTAAAGCCAAAAAGACTTTGGCCCAAGGTGCAGAGCACGCTGGAGAACGCGCTGCAAGGGCAATGGCTGAAATGCGTTTTCGATGATGACCCGGCATGGTACTGGGAGGGATTCTGGACGGTCACACCCCAAAGCCGCGACCGGTGGGAGAATGTCTTTGCCATCACCGGCATCTGCAACCCCTATAAGACCAACACCACCGCAGCGGCGGGCGCTGACTGGCTGTGGGACACCTTCAGCTTCGAAGAAGACACCATCTATGACGCGCCGACGGAGGTGAAAAGCCTGTGAGCTACAAAATCTATGCCGGTACGCAGACCGCCGTAGGCGAGTGGGACACCAAAGCGTGCATCTACGACCCTGCGGCGGAAGACCTGCGCACCACGGCCACCATGCTCATCTCCCCCACCCTTACCCGAGAGGCGGGCAAAGCAGGCAGTCTTGAGTTTACCATCCCGCTGGGCAACATCGCCCACTCTGCGCTGCAAAAGCTCAAGACTATCGTGGAGGTAGAGCAGGACGGCAAGACCCTATGGCGTGGGCGGGTCATGAGCCACGAGATGGACTTTTATCTGCGGCAAAAGGTGTACTGCGAAGGCGAGCTTGCCTACTTTAACGACAGCTCCCTCGTGCCATACAAGTACACGGACATCAGCATCAAGGAATTTCTGGCCAAGGTCATCAGCAACCACAACGGCCAGACAAACCAGTACAAGCGCTTTGCTCTCGGCACCGTAAATGTGTTTGAGGATGGCCCGCAGGAGTCTTTCCAGACGGTCTACATGGGCGGCTGCAGGCCGATGCACCATAGAGATAGTGACGGAGACAACGAGTACTGGCTAGAGGACGCTGATAAAAGGTGGATATGCGATACAAACGGCGCCAGCTTTCCAGCTGGGGAGTACATTAACAGAGATAATGTGATACGCGTTGTCTCTTATGATGGTATATACCAAGGCTACCAGATATACACGGTGGAGCGAAACATAGCCTACAAAAACGGCAATTTTTACTCACTGAGCGCTACGCAGAAAGGCTCAAAATACATTTACACCGTCGGCACCACCCCGCTGACAGACTGGAAGCTGACCGATGACGGAACGATTCAGCTCTATAACTCCAGCACGGGAGGCTGGTCGACCTGCACTGGTTACTATCTGCACGACTTCGACGCCTCGACCAACGAGGCCCTCGATTTTGGCGATGGCAAAAACTTCGGCACCACGTGGGACATCCTGCAATCCGAGCTGACGGACGTGTACGGCGGCTACTTTTCCGTCCGCTACTCTGATGACGGAAAGACCCGGTATCTGGACTATCTGGCCGATGACGGCATCACAGAGACGAACCCGCAGCCTGTGGAATTTGGCGTCAATATGCTTGATTTGACCAACTACGTCAAGGCCGAGGACATTGTCACCCAAGTCATCGCGGTGGGTTACAAGTCAAAGGGCTGGTGGATCTTCAAGAGCACAAAGACTATCAGCCAGACAGCCTACGACTTCGAAGCTCAAAAAGTCTACGGCGTCATCACCAAAGTCATCGTCCTCGACGGCAAGGCGTCCACAAATCAAAAGCTGCTGGACGCTGCAAACGAGGAGCTTCGAAGATGCCAGCAGCGCTATCTTGAGGGCATCGAGGTGAGCGCTGTTGACCTGCATGATGCCGGTATCGACGTAGAGCGTCTAGGCTGGATGAAAAAGACCCGCGTTATCTCGAAGCCCCACGGCCTTGATACACTGCTCCTGCTTTCTAAGGTGGTTGAGCCGCTGGACGCGCCGCAAAAGAAGCGCTTTACCTTTGGGACGAGCTTCTACTCCATCTCGGACTTGCAAGCCCTCAGCAGCCACAAGGCCTCGCTGGCTTACAGTATGTCCCTGAGCGCAGCGGGGTATCTGAACGACGCAAAATAATAAACGCGTGTGCAATCCCTACAAGTACAATGCCGCCGCCTACGCGGGCGCAGACTGGCTGTGGGACGATTTTTAATCTATGACGAGCCTACGGAGGTAAAGAACCTGTGAACAAGACTTTCGAAGAAAACATCAACGACGTCCGCACGGCAAGGCGGGGCGTCGAGGTTCGGGAGGCTATGGCTGAGAGCCTTGAGTATGTGGAGGGCTTTGCCTCCACCTCCACCCAAAAGGCAGAGGAGGCCGCAGCCAGCGCCGAAATTGCCGCTGCGGCCAAGGAAGCCGCCGCCACCTCTTCCCGCACCGCAGAGCAGCAGGCGGGCATTGCCACGCAGCGGGCCGAGGCCGCCGAAAGCTCCAAGACCGCTGCTGCCGAGTCTGCCAAGCGGGCGGAGCGGTTTGCCGTGGAGACCGAGGGACGTGTCACCACCGACAAAACCCTGACCGTCTCGGGCGCAGCGGCAGACGCAGCGGCGGTGGGCGACCGTATCAACGCCATTAAAATCGAAACCGACCCCACCCTCACCATCTCCGGCGCGGCGGCGGACGCAGCGGCCACCGGCGTACGCATCAAAATACTGGAGATGACGCAGGGCGTAGACGTGAGCGGCATCAGCTTTGTTTCGGCCTTCGACACGCTGGAGGGTGTGGCTCTGGAGGGTGTGTGGAACAAGGCGGCGAGCCGGGTGGAGTTTTGAGGAAGGAGGATTTGAATGCAGATCAAAGACTTAGCCATCGGCGACGGATATGTTTACCTTATGGAAGGCAGTAGCAAGGTAAAGTTTTACGTGCTGGCCCACAACTATGAGTCCGGCCTGAACGGCAAGGGACGGACGCTGTTTTGCCGGGAGAGTCCGGTGACGAAGGGCGCACGAGCAACAGATAAGCGCTCAGACAATGCTAATTGGCCCCTGTGTTTGGAGTGTTTATATTATAAAGCTACTTATTCGACCAACTTCACAACGACCGTGAAAAGCTGGATCGGAAGTACGAAAATCTATTATGACGAGTTGGATAATCCTTATAACAACAGTACCATTAATGGTATAAATCAGCGCAGTGCTAACTTTAGCTTTTTTGCAATCTCGTCAGCGGAATTGGGGACATTGAGATTTGGGAGTTATAGCAATTCGGACGGTACGACTCTTTCTACTGCAGCACGTACTAGATTGGCAGCCATATACCGATCTTATAGCACCGCCTTTTGGACAAGAAGTCCCGGACGAAACTATACAAATCACCGTACCGACAGCGACGGCGATTCTACGTATTACTTTGGCAATGGTTTGTACATACAGAGCGTAAGCGGAACGAGTTTCAGTCTTGCAGAGAGTTGCACTGAGTCTTTCGGTTATCTGCCCTGTTTCACCCTGCCGGAGACGCTGTACATTGACAAAGACGGCTTCCCGACTGTGAACCAGCCGCCTAAGATCACTTCCGATGTGGGCGAAAGCGGCGTGGCGCTGGGAGAGAAGAACGAGCCGTTTACTCTGCCCTACACCGTGACCGACGGCGATGGAGACCTCATGACCATCACCGAAAAGGTGAACGGCGTAGAGCTGGCCGTTCGCGAGAACGTGGCCTCTGGCACCGAACTCACGGTACAGTGTCTGAGCGAGAAAGCCCTGTTCCAGCAGATACTCAACGGAGAAAACACCCTGACGCTGGAAGCGGACGACGGCAAGACCTCGACAGAGTGGACCGCTACCTTTACCAAAAATGTGACCCGTGCTGCCCTCTCGCTGGCCCAGCCCCTGACGGCAGACGACACCATCACCGTGGCTGCGCTGACACTGGAGGGAAGTTTCCCGGCAGACATGAGCCTGACCGTGGAGTTGACCAACAACGCACTGGACGATGCCCCCGTGTGGGAGAACTGCACCGACATCCAAAGCGGCAAGGCAAAGGCTTTCGTCCACCACAACTTTACCAACAAGACCGCCGCCAAGGGAGCGGCCTTTAACTACAAGGTGACGATTACCCGGGGCGGCAGCGGCGTCGGCGGCAATATCACCATGATCGGAGGCGTTATCGGATGAGTCTGTACAAGATGGATAAGAGCCTGAAGGAACTCCACAGAAAGCTGGAAGAGGAGCAGAAACTCAGGGAGTTGCCCGGCCTCGTGGCGGAGATCGAGGACGCCCTGTGTGAGCAGGACATGGCATCGGAAGAGCGGCTGGCGGCTATCGAGGACTCGCTGTGCGAACTGGATGCCGCCGTCAACAAGTAAGGAGGTAGCATATGGATAAAATCTGGGCAAACCGGCTCATCGCCGGGACTAAGACGTGGGGTGAGATGCCCGCAAGCCGCCGCCCCAAGGTCAAAGCGGAGCTGGCCAAACGGGTGATGGAGAGCAAGATTACCCCAGAGCAGTACCGGGAGATCACCGGTGAGCCTTACACCGCATAAGAGAGGAGCACGCTTATGATCGAACTTAGCGTATCTCTTGCCTCCAACGGCGCTGCAAAGCTGGCAGGCTATGAGCAGATGCTGCGCTTCGGCTACACCAAAAACCGGGGCGTGTACCGCCTTGCTGTCACTGCTTCCGGCGAGTGGAAGGGGTTGGCCGTACGCTGCTTCTGGCACGTCCCGGGCGGCAAAGACCCGCCCTCCTCTCTGGTGGTGGACGGCTATGTGGACGTGCCTGCCAGCGTGACCGCACAGCCGGGCAACGGCTGCATCACCTTTGAGGGCAGCGACGGCACCAAGACCGTGACCAGCGCTGACCTGCGCTACCGGGTGGCCGCAAACTCCGGCACAGAGGACGGCACAGAGCCGGAACCGGGAACGCCTGCATGGCAGGCTTTTGTGGATGCCGTGAAGGAATCGGCAGCATCTGCGGAACAGTCCAAAACGGAAGCACTGGACGCGGCAGAGCAGGCCGGGGCATCTGCCCAAAAGGCCGAGCAGGCCCTTTCTGACACCATCACCGCCAAAGAGGACGCACTGAAAGCCATCGGTGACAAGCAGACCACCGCCACGCAGGCAGTGGATACGGCCCGGGACAAGGCTCTCCGGCAGGTGGAAGCCTCTACAGAAGCCGCCCAGACCGCCGCCAGTGAAGCCGCCACCAGTGCAGGCAGTGCCAGCCAGAGCGCTCAGGAAGCCGCTGACAGCTTGCAGAAACTCAAGGACGGCATTGCGAACGGAAACTTCAAAGGCGAGAAGGGTGACAAAGGCGACACTGGCCCCATCGGCCCGGTTGGCCCGCAGGGTGAGCGTGGCCCTCAAGGCCCCACAGGCGCTACGGGTGCCACTGGCCCACAGGGCGAAAAAGGTGATACCGGCCCGCAAGGCCCTAAAGGCGAGACCGGCCCTGCCGTAGCGCTGGACACCACTCTCACCCACGAGGGCGAAGCTGCTGACGCAAAAGCCACAGGTGACGCGATCAGCGCAGTCAAGGCACGGCAGAACATTCTTGTGGGCACTGAGACAGGCAATCCTATCGCCGTTGACGATGCTTTCTCTGCGCCCCTGTGCGGCCTGACCGTGTACGGTAAGAGCACGCAGGACGGAACACCAAGTCCGGACAACCCTGTGCCTATCGTGAGCGCTGGTGACGGCGGGACGATTGTATTGACCTTGAGCGATGGAAACGGTAAAACGCAAACTATCACCCTGTCCACCCCTAACGGTTTGCCTGGCATCCCTGTCACGTCAGGCGGCAACTACACTGACCAAAACGGCCAGCAATGGGTGTGCGACGAGGTGGACTTGGAGAGAGGGGTGAAGGTGCAGAGGGTGAACGCTGTAGACTTGTCAACCTGTAGAATTACGGGCAACACTACGCTTGGGGTGACAAAACGACTTGCGATTCGGTTGCCGCTCAAAGGTAAAGATTATACAGCAAAAGCCCTATGCAATAGATTGCCATATTTAGTTTCGTTTACTAACGATACCTTTCACTTTTATGTAGATGTAAACAATGCGCAGGTTTTTATTCCCATTGGCGCTAAAAACCCGGAAGAAGGAGAATACATTTTATTCTACATTCTCGACGCTCCTATCGAAACCCCACTCACCCCTGACGAAATTGCCGCCTACAAAGCCCTCACCTCTTACGCCCCTGACACTGTGGTGCAGGCTGGTGACGGTGCTGGGGTCAAGCTGGGGTATCAGAGGGATGTGAATATCGTCGTCAAAAATCTTGAGGACGCCATTGCATCCATGACTGCTACCTAAAGGAGGTACACATATGGCTATCAAAAGTAAAGCACGGCACGACCTGACCCTGCGCTCCATCAAGCGGGAAATCGCCGCAGGACGCGATGTGGCATATTGGCTGGACAAGGCGTACACCCATCTAGACAACGGTCTGCTGACAGAGGACGACATCGCAGAGGTGGAAGCCCTTGCACAGGCGTACTACGATGCACTGGATGCTGAGGACAAGGCGGACGCCGAGGAAATTACCCAGTAAGGAGGTTAACTAAGGCTTTATCTAATCTTAAAAACAAAAAGGAGTCGCAAAATGCTGCACACCATTCTCAAATTCCTCGTTTCCCTCTTCTCCGCCCTCTCCCGGGCGGAAGATGCTCCTACCTCTGACCCGGTGCCCACTGTGGACACCAAAGCCTCCGCTCCTCCCGGTTGGGAGGGCGAGCCGCCCTATCGGTACATCGACGTGAGCCGGTATCAGGGCAAAATCACCCTCGACGGCTGGCGCAAAGTCAAGGCGGCGGGCTACAAGGGAGCGATGCTCAAGACGGTATCCACCAACAGCAAGCTGAGCAAACGCAAGGACGGGCTGTACGTCGACCCGACATTTGAGACCAACTACCGCAACGCCCGGGCTGCCGGGCTGGACGTGGGGGTCTACTACTACACCTACGCCACCAGCGAGGCGATGGCCGATGCAGAGCTTGCCCTTGTGCGGCAGGCGGTCTACGGCAAAGAGCTTACCATGCCCCTCGCGGTGGACGTGGAGGAAAACAAGCTCAAGCCCATGAGCACCCTCGACCTCACCAACCTCGCCGCCTACGCGCTGGAGCAGGTGGAGAAAATGGGCTTTTACGCCCAGCTGTACACCTACACGGGTTACAGCTATGAGTTGGACATGCAGCGTCTGGCAGGCCGCTGGGACGTCTGGTTGGCCGACTACACGGGCAAGACGCCCAAGGTGGATTACATCTACCACGCCCACCAGCACACCAGCAAGGGCTCTGTGCCGGGCATCTCCGGCAACGTAGACTTGAACGTCACCACCCGCAACTACCCGAAAATCATCGCAAAGAAGGGTCTGACCCGTCTCCGGGAGGGCGCATGAGCGAATCAATCATCGTGGCAATCATCACCGGCGGTCTGAGCTTGATCGGCGTGATCGTCTCCAACAACCGCACCGCTCAGAGCATGGACAAGAGCATGGATGCCAAGCTGGACAAGCAGCAGGCCGTGACCGAAACCAAGCTGGAAGAACTGACCCGCGAAGTGCGGGCGCACAACAACTTTGCCCAGCGCGTGCCAGTGCTGGAAGAACAAATCAAGGTGGCAAACCACCGCATCGAAGATCTCGAAAAAGAGAGAGGAGAGTAACACATGGAAACCATTCTTAACACTATTCTTACCCCGCTGCCCGCATGGCTGGCGATGGTGCTCATTGTTGTGGGCGCTGTTTCGCTTGTGCTGGGGCTTATCCGTCTGGGCTATGGCGCGGCAGTCAAAAATCTGGTGCTCAATCTTATCACTCAGGCGGAGCGGGAGATTCAGGGCACCAAGCGCGGCGCAGAACGCAAGGCGTGGTGTGTCAAAATGTTGCGCCACTATCTGGACAACAGCCGGTGGGGTAAGCTGATCAGCTGGGCCATCACCGAGGAGACCATGAGCAAGGTCATCCAGTTTTTCTTCGACCAGATGCGGAAGGCACTGCAAAAGCAGTAAGGAGGTTATCATGGCAAGCACTACATACGAGCAACCGTCGCGCTATTACTACGACCAGCGCGCATACCCGATTTTGTGGCCCGCAGTGCGTGACCATTTTGCCAACGTCGGCAAAATGGGACATTGCCGTGCCGTGACCGCTCGAGTACGCAACGCCGGACAGCTGCCGCAGCCTTTTTGGCTCGGTGCTGCCCGTGGCGGCGGCTCGTGTAGTGCTGCCACTGTGCCTGCAAGGGCTTGACCGACAGCAGATGACCGCAGCCATCAAAAACGCACCGCTTGGGAGGGTAGACCGCAAGATAGCCTTACTGCGATACGTTGAGCGGCTCCCGCTGCCGGACATTGCAGCACAGACACATTACAGCCGGGCGGCGGTAGGCTACCGGCTGAAAGGCATTGACAACATGCTTTCTTTGTTGTAAAATAATTCCAACGAAATCCACCCGGCCTCTCGAAGAAGCACAACAGGGTGGATATTTGTACAACTGGCCAGTCTCCCGCGCATCCAGCGTGAGACGTAAAAACCCCCGGTGTTCCGTTTGGAGCATCGGGGGTTTTGTTGTTTATTCAATCCCGTATTTGTGCGCATACTCAAGCAATTTCTTTTTTGCCCTTTCGTGGATATCCTTGGTTTTTTCACAAGGGTTTTGAGTGTAATTGTAAAAACTTTCTTCTTCAAGATTAGAAAGAAAATCCAAAACCTTTTGATCAAATAACTCGTTCATAATGGCCCTCCAATATTTTGTTTCCCTTGCTGTGATTATAGTATAGCACTATTTACAGTGTATGTAAATTGACATTTTCGACAATGTTTATAGTGCCGTCTTGTACATATTTGGCATTGTAAACAGTTCTGTTTTGTGTTATACTATGGTAAATGAAACAGGGGGTGTTTTTATGATTTCAGAAAAGAAAAAGGCATCCAATGCCAAATGGGACAAGGAAAACATGACAAGCTTGGCCTGCCGCGTAAAAAAGGACTACGCGGAAAAGTTTAAGGCAGCGTGCGCAGAGGCTGGCACAACTCCGAATGCTGTCTTAAAAGCCGCGGTAGATGAATTTTTGAAGAGATATGACAAGAAAAAGTTAATTGACAATGCAGGGGAAGAGCTTGGCAAGTATTCGCAGCTATTAGGTAATATTGAAATCGAAGCTTTTGACTTGAAATAGCTAAAATTAAGCGATCATGCGGATTTTTCCGTGTGGGCGCTTTTCTTTTTTGTCTTTCGTTTGACGTTCGTTTAACGCACGGATTCGGTAGAAAAGGTACTATGGGCGCAAAGGGAGGGGGAGCGCCATGTGGCACAGGTTCAACCCGAACCCCCAAGGAAACGGCGTGGGGGATTGCACCGTGCGGGCAGTGGCGGCAGCTACAGGCCAAAACTGGGAGCGGGCGTATATCGGACTTGCGCTTACTGGCTTTATCCTCGGTGATATGCCCAGCGCCAACCGCACATGGGGCGCATACCTCCAAAAACGAGGGTTCAAGCGCCGTTTGGTGGAAGCGGACTGCACAACCTGTTACACCGTGGCAGATTTTGCCCAAGAGTACCCGCACGGCGTGTATGTACTGGGCTGCTCCGGGCACGTCCTGACCGTCATCGACGGCGTGTGGTGGGACAGCTGGGACAGCGGCGCAGAATGCCCGATCTACTACTGGTACAAGGAGGAGTAAACGATGCCAATTTATAACGGATACCCGCAAGTGTATTACCCGCAACAGCCGCAAGGGCAGCTTGAGCAGCTGAGGGCAGCACAGTACCAGCCCCAGCCCGTCATGATGCCGACAATGCAGGGGCAGGCCGCACCGACGGACAGCGGCTTTATTTGGGTGCAGGGCGAAGCAGCAGCCCGGGGCTATCTGGTAGCCAACGGGAGCCGGGTTCTCCTACTGGATGCAGACTCCGACACCTTCTACATCAAAGAAGTCGGGCAGGACGGCAGGCCGTTCCCGCTCCGCATCTACGACTACAAGGAGCGTGCCAGTAGCCCCAAAGCGTCGATTGCGACCACGCAAGCCACAGGCGGGGAATATGTCACCCGCAAGGAGTTCGACGCGCTGGCGGCAAAGCTGGCGGCGTTGGAGAAGCAGGAAACACCAGAGCCGGAAAAGGAGAGCTAAACGATGAGCAGCAGCTTGTATAACTCGATGGGCAGACAGACCCAGAACCCTATTGGCGGGCAGTTCCAGCAGTTTATGGGCCAAATGCAGGGCAAGAACCCGCAAGAGATGATAAACCAGATGCTCACCTCCGGGCAGCTCTCACAACAGCAGCTCAACGCCATTCAGCAGCGGGCGCAGCAGATCGCGCCGATGCTCAACGGCATGAAAAATATGTTTGGATTCTGAAATGCGGCCGCATTTAGAATAAATTTAAAAATCTAACGTAAAGGAGTAAAACTATGTCTCTTTCTTCTGATAGCACGGTTCTGACCATGCCGGTACAGCCCGCCAACGGTTACAGCAACGGCTTCAACGGCTGGGGCGGCGACTGGATGGGCTGGATCGTCCTCTTCCTGATTTTTGGCATGTTCGGCTGGGGCGGCATGGGCGGCTTTGGCTGGGGCGGCGGCATGGGCGGCGCTTCGCCTTATATGACCAGCGCTGTCACACAGGCAGATCTGCAGCGTGGCTTCGACAACCAAAGCGTCATGAACAAGCTGAACGGGCTGGAAAGCGGCCTGTGCGACGGCTTCTATGCCATGAACACCGGGATGCTTCAGGGCTTCAACGGCGTGCAGCAGGGCCTGAACGGCGTCACCAACGCCATGCAGCAGGGCTTCAACAGCACCAACGTCGCGCTGATGCAGGGGCAGAATGCTCTGGCTACACAGCTGGCAGACTGCTGCTGCAAGACCCAGACCGCGATTCAGGGCGTCAACTACAATCTGGCCACTCAGGAGTGCGACACCCGGAACCAGATGCAGCAGGGCTTCTGCGCAACGCAGAACACCATGAACAACAACACCCGGGACATCATCGAGAATCAGAACAGCAACACCCGCGCGGTGCTCGACTTCCTGACCAATGATAAGATCGCCACCCTGCAGAGCGAGAACAACGAGCTGCGCCGGGCTGCTTCTCAGGATCGCCAGAGCGCGTTCCTGACCACCGCGATGAACGCGCAGACCAACCAGATCATCGGGACTCTGCAGCAGAAAGCTCCCGTGCCTGCCTATCAGGTGCCCAACCCCAACGCCATTTACTATGGCTGTGGAACCGGCTGCGGCAGCTGCGCATAACCGAATCACGACAGCTTTTTGAGTGGTTGTTTCCAAAATGGAAATGCCCACATCAAAATGTTCAGCCCCTGAGCTGATTTTGCAAACCAGAGCGCCGGGGCAAAAGTCCCGGCGCTTTTCTATGAAAGGAGCCGATAAAATGGCCGAATTTTCTAACTCTAACATCGTCAGCGTGGCGGCGGGTGAAAACCTTCCCCTGACCGAGACCGCGGTGAAAGCCCCTGCCTGCATCATGCACCGTGAGGGCAGCGGCCTCGTGACCCTGCGCGGTCTGACCAATCAATGCAAAGCGCGCTTCAAGGTAAGCTTTGGCGGCAATATTGCCATTCCCACCGGCGGCACTGTTGGACCCATTTCCGTGGCGCTGGCTGTCGGCGGTGAGTCGCTGACCAGCGCGACAGCCATTGTTACTCCGGCGGCAGTCGAAAATTACTTCAATGTTTTCGCGGCCGCTTTCATCGAGGTGCCGCGCGGCTGCTGCGTGACCGTGGCGGCTAAAAACATCAGTACGCAGGCAATCAGCATTGCAAACAGCAATCTGATTGTTGAGCGGGTAGCATAAGAAAGGAGATAAAGTCATGCTGGATAAACTGAATCATCTGAAGGATGAGATGTGCGATGAGCTCATGGAGCTGACCGACAAAAAGAACCGATCCCCGGGCGATGTTGAGATGATCGGCGAGATCGTGGACATCATTTTGGACATCCACCGCATTGAGGATTATTGTGAGGGCGGCGAGTACAGCCGTGCGGGCGAGTGGGAAGCTGACATGCGCGGATCCTTCGGCCGCGATGCCGGAAACGGTTACAACCGGGGCAGCAGCTACGCCAACCGTGGCCGTCACTATGTGCGCGGGCACTACTCCCGCACGGATGGCCGTGAGCGCATGATCTCCGACATCGAGGATATGATGCAGGACGCTACCGGCGCAGAGCGAGACGCTTACAAACGCGCGGCGGACATTCTGCGCAATGCATAAGGGAGGAGGGCGGCAAGTATGGACATCGACGAGATCAACGAGCATATCCGCAAGCTCAAGTGCGAGGAAACCAGCTGGCAGAGTGTCAACAAGCTTGCCGCTCTCTGCACCGTGAGAAATGAGCTGGAAGAAAAGCAAGCACCGGCAGAAATGCAGACTCAAGCGCTGCCTCCCGCGTCGTACCCGGCGGCATACTCCACAAAAGCAAATCCGCAAAGCGAGTTCGTGGAAGCGGCCAGCGCCGCGCCCTTTGGCGGCTTGATGGAAGTGCTTGATGAGCACATGAACGCCATAAAGCTTGCATACCCGAAAGAGTATGAGCTGGTCATGCGGAAGATAACCGCATTGTAAAACGACACAAAATGTGTTATTTTTACATACAGCTAAAACTCGAAAAGCTGAATTTTTAAGTTTGAAAAGCTGAATTTTTAAGTTTAATAAGCTAACATATGACTAACAAATTTGATTTTACTATCGATAAAACGCAAAATTAAACTGATTTGTAATCAGTGGGTTGCAGGTTCAACTCCTGTCACCAGCTCCAAAAA
>CDZR01040294.1_pt1 | contig 33903 bp, 26 predicted proteins | sample 554781 | NCBI WGS metagenome assembly CDZR01 (sample SAMEA3182065, study PRJEB8094) | gut metagenome | biome: human; feature: gut; material: Stool; isolation source: human stools | place: Canada | collected 2013-01-28
ATCATGCGATCATATAAGACCACCGGGCATTAATCTTACTTTCGCAAGGCTGTTCCCGTGTGTGAGGCAGGTTCGATACGCGTTACTCACCCGTGCGCCGGTCGCCATCATTGGTTGCAAGCAACCAACATGCTGCCCCTCGACTTGCATGTGTTAAGCCTGTAGCTAGCGTTCATCCTGAGCCAGGATCAAACTCTTCATTGTAATATATAAATTTGTTTGTTTCTCTGTTTTTGCCCAAGATTCCGTCGTATCTATTGTCTTTCTTTCGGAATTGACAAGTGACTTATACCCAAGCAACTAATTTCTTAATTAGTGCTCATTGTCTCTTGTACTTCTCTACAAAATAGTTTTATGTAATTCTTTCAAAGATCGTGTGCTTCAACGTTTGGCGTTATGCCTTATCGCTGAATTGCGAGTGCAAAAGTACGCACTTTTTTCATACCAACCAAATTATTGGCGAAGAAAATTTGGAGAAATTTTTCTCAAATTCCCCTATCTCGTAATGAATACACTGATTTCTAGTGCGTTATGGAATGAAAAGTTTTTTCTGCGTTTTCCGCACTTCTTGGATAGCTGAGGGCAAATGTAGGGGTTTTGAAGATTGCATGCAAGGAGGCTGGGTGGTTTTTTCTCTGTTTTATGCTGAAAAACATATTTCCAGAAGAAAAGAGAAGCTTTATAACGCGGAAATAAAACTAAAAATATTATTTGAAAGTAGAATAAAGGAATGTTTCGCAGTTTTTGTGTAGATTTGCAGTTATTGGTAGCATTCAATGCTATTAATATATATAATAGGTATATATAAGGACAGATTAAAACAAACTAAAGAGATATGCGCATGAAACGTTTTTTACTTGCCGTATGTGTAACTAGCAGTATGATGATTTTGGGCAGTTGCGCCCACTCCACTTTGGGCCAGATGGTGGGTAGTGACAGAGACGAACATGGATGTATTGGATCGGCTGGCTATACTTGGAGTTATGCGTTGCACGACTGTGTGAGACTTTGGGAGGCTGGCACAAGATTTGATGCGGGTCCTGAGCAAGTATTTTTAATCTATAGTCCAGACTCTACATTCGCTGAGATTTTTCCTTCAAATGGGAAATCGGTGCTTTGCCGAAGGGTGAAAGACCTGAATGTATGGCGAAAGAAAAAAGGCAAAGAAGAGGTATCGATACGAAATGGCGTGACCTGCGTAAAGATAAACAACTTCAACTATACGCGGAGCAACGATTAGCAAACCTGTGACTTTCACAGGGTAAAAGACATTATATACATCTTAGAAGGAAAGCTTACTCTGACATAGGATCAAACATACTAGCCTATTTCGTTAGGCTTTTCTTGATAGGATATTTATTGGCATAGGAAAGAATTTGAGCTGCACCATGCACAGAAAAGTGGGACAGTGCACGCCTCACGGCAGGCACTGCCCCTTCGTCATTTACCTAAAAAACACTATTACCTTATAGCTTGTTGATTTATTTACAATGCAAAAGTAAAATTTATTTTGAACTAGGACAAATAAATTAGACAAAACGCGCTTTTTCATCGACGAAATGGATTTTTTGTCACGTAAGACGGGAACAGACTATACATTATCTCACTTTGAGATTCTTTTGAGAGCTTTCTGCTTATATGAATAAAGCAGTTATCGAACTTCGTATTTTCCGTCCACAGATACACGTCATCGTGTGCTAGAGGCTAAAATCTTGTTTGCAAAGACGATTATCGGTAGAAACCAAAAGCTCCCCGCTTTTTGATTTTCTCAAAGCGGGGAGCTACTTTATATTACATTAAGGGGGGAATGTCCAAAGAGGACAGGGATTCAAGAATTTTACTGTTCTTTGGCTACACCGATAACAACGCGGTTGGAATCGTTATCAGAATAAGGCTGAACGGTGTCGCCCTTATAGCCAGAGGTGAGGCGTGAAGCAGGGATGCCATATTTTTCAGTTAGAAGCTTAGCTACGCGTGCAGCACGCTTTTCTGAAATATTGCGATTGATTTCAGCGTTACCCGTACCAGCATCGGCATAACCCATGATTTCTGCTTTGGCAGTGGGGTGATCTTTCATCCACTGTGCAAACTCCTTAACCTTTGCTTCTTCAGAAGTACGTACTGCCGATGAGCCAATAGTGAAGAATATTTCAGCTTTTGTCTCGGCGAGCTGCTTGGGCGCAGGAGTTTCGGGTTTAGGCTCAGGCTTCACTTCAGGAGCGGGCTCGGGTTTGGGTTCATCTACTACGGGGCGTGCGGGCTCGGGAGCTGGAAGCACTACAGGAGTAGAAGCAGCCTTGCTACGGCCGAATTTGAAGTTTACACCGAGAAGAGCTTGTACTTGCCAATCGCCATGACCATTGAGTTTAGAGTTGAAACGATCGTGGAGGTTGTTTGCTGTGACTTCAAGATTGATACCTACAAGAGGAGTTACTTCGTAGTCGAGCTGCATGCCTACACGGAAATTGTGTACAAGGCGATCGTCGTCCCAGCGAAGATTGAGGTTTTTCTCTGCTGCGCTGGGTGCGAGGCCATTCATGTCATCGTTGTCCCAAGCATAGCCGAGACCCACACCTCCGATAAGGTATGCATTAACTGCATGATGCTTGTTGGGAGCAATGGCGTTGCAGAGGTTGAACATAAGATCAACGTTGGAGGTGACAAACTTGTAATCGTATGTCTTATTCTGGCTCTTTAGTTCACCCTTTTCGTTGATACCGCTCACGTGAAGGCGCGCGCCTACTACGGGTGTGAACATACCTCCTACACTAACAGCTCCGATGGGAGTGATGAGCTTAGATGCCTTGTAGTTGGTAAACGTTACCTGGCCGCCACCCTGCACTCCTACGAATACGTAGGGATAGTCTGCCTTACTCTTGGTACTCTCGGTTTGCGCGAGAGCGGTTTGTGTGGCTGTTCCCACGAGAAGGAACGCAGCCAACATGGTTTTCAGGTTGAGCATACTTTTATATTTTATTTATATTTTCGACCACAAAGATACAAAAAGATTTTAAAGGAAATCATTGCATCGTAATTAATTTTGATCATACGCATGTTTGGGATAGTCGATGGTATAATGTAGTCCACGACTTTCCTTGCGTTCGAGTGCTTGGCGTGTGATGAGATATCCCACGTTAATCATGTTGCGTAGTTCGCAGATGTCGCGTGTGGCCTTGACGTTTTTGTAGAGGTTTTCGGTCTCTTCGTAGAGCAAATCGAGACGTGTCCATGCGCGCTTGAGGCGGAGGTCGGAGCGTACGATGCCTACGTAGGCAGACATTACTTGCTCCACTTCTTTGACATCTTGCGCGATGAGCACTTTTTCTTCGTTGCTCATGGTGCCACTATCGTTCCATTCGGGCACGCTGTCATTGAATGAGTAGTCATCGATATGCTCAATAGAATGTTTGGCAGCTGTGTCGGCATAGACTACGGCTTCGATGAGGGAGTTAGAAGCGAGGCGGTTGCCACCATGGAGGCCAGTACATGAGCATTCGCCGATGGCATAGAGCCGATGGATAGAAGAGCATGCATTGAGATCGACCTTGATGCCTCCGCAGAGATAGTGGGCACAGGGTACTACGGGGATGTACTGCTTCGTAATGTCAATACCTATGGAGAGGCACTTCTGATAGATATTGGGGAAGTGGTGCTTTGTTTCCTCGGGATCTTTGTGTGTAACGTCGAGACATACGTGGTCGAGGCCATGGATTTTCATTTCTTTATCAATGGCGCGAGCCACAATATCGCGTGGTGCGAGCGAGAGACGCTTGTCGTACTTTTGCATAAATTCCTCTCCGTTGGGCAGACGTAGAATGCCTCCATAGCCACGCATAGCCTCGGTGATGAGGTAGGCTGGATGTTTCTCTCGGGGATTGTAGAGTGCTGTGGGGTGGAATTGAATAAACTCCATGCCCTCAACGGTGGCTTTTGCACGATAGGCCATGGCAATGCCGTCGCCAGTAGCAATCTCGGGATTGGTGGTGGTAGCGTATACCGCACCGCAACCGCCAGTGCAGAGCACAGTGACGCGCGAGAGGAAAGTGTCAATTTTCTGAGTATCGGGGTCGAGGATATAGGCTCCGTAGCATTCTATGTCGGGAGTGCGTCGGGTCACCTCCACTCCAAGGTGGTGCTGGGTGATGATTTCCACGGCAAAGTGGTTTTCGAGCACGGTGATATTAGGATGATGACGCACTGCTTCGATGAGTCCGCGCTGTATTTCATAGCCTGTATCGTCGGCATGGTGGAGTATGCGAAATTCGGAGTGTCCTCCCTCTCGATGGAGGTCGAAGGAACCATCTTTGGTCTTATCGAAATTGACACCCCACTTAACAAGACGTTCTATGCCCGCGGGAGCCATCTTGACCACTTGCTCTACGGCGCGAGGGTCGGAGATATAGTCGCCGGCCACCATGGTGTCGTGTATATGTTTTTGGAAGTTGTCTACCTTCAGATTAGTGACAGAAGCCACGCCGCCTTGCGCTTTTGCGGTGTTGGCTTCTTCGATGGAAGACTTGCATACGAGAGCCACCTTACCTTTGCCCGAGGCGGCTACTTGGAGGGCATAACTCATTCCGGCCACACCGGAACCAATTATCAAAAAATCGAATTTGCGTATCATATGCTTACACTGATTTGGACGCGAATTTACACAATTGTTTTTGAAAAGTCAGTTTGTGTGCTTATAAATGCCTATTTTTGCATGACAGGATGTAGAAAAACGCCCATTGAAGCGCTATGTGTGCAAGAATTGGGTTATCGCTGACCAACACCGAAAGGGCTAGACATTTTCCCGTAAGAGGATGGGCTTCTCCCAAGGGGAGCATCCGAAAAAGGTATAACCAATAACACTCATTAATATATACAATGAACAAGTTCAAAGCACTTTGGCTATTGTTTGTGGCACTTCTTGCAGTGCCGACAATAGCTCAGCAGATTCCGAATCTGCCCATCGACAAGGATGTGCGCATGGGTAAACTCCCCAACGGGCTTACTTACTACATCCGTCACAACAATTTACCTGAGAAGCGTGCAAACTTCTACATTGCCCAGAAGGTGGGTTCTGTACAGGAGGAAGAGAGCCAACGCGGACTGGCTCACTTCCTAGAACACATGTGTTTCAACGGGACGAAGAATTTCCCTGACAATTCGCTGATTAAATTCTGTGAGAAGATTGGTGTGAAGTTTGGTGAGAACCTCAACGCATATACCTCTACGGATGAGACGGTGTACAACATCGACGATGTGCCCGTGACCGAAGCCAACGTGGACTCTTGTCTTTTGATTCTGCACGATTGGGCCGATGATCTTACGCTTGACCCCAAGGAAATAGACAAAGAGCGTGGTGTGATTCACGAGGAATGGCGTATGCGTAGCAGTGCCTCAGGTCGTATGTTCGAGCGCAACTTGGCTACACTCTATCCGGGCTCGCGCTATGGACACCGTTACCCCATCGGACTAATGAGCGTGGTAGACAATTTTAAGCCCAAAGAACTGCGCGACTATTATGAGAAATGGTATCGCCCCGACTTGCAAGGTATTGTCATCGTGGGCGATGTTGACGTAGACAAGGTGGAAGCTAAGGTGAAGGCGCTCTTCTCGCCTATCGTAATGCCCGCCAACGCTGCAAAGTATGAACATTATCCTGTGCCCAACAACGATGAGCCTATCTTCGTAATTGATAAGGACAAGGAACAGTCGATAGGCTTGATTGAGGTGATGTTTAAGCACGAGCCTCTGCCCGCAGAGTATCGCAACACACAAGCCTACTTGAGTTTGAATCTACTCACTTCATTAGCTGAAAGCGTATTTAACGCACGCCTTAACGAACTAGCTCAGAAGCCCAATTGTCCTTTCAATGGTGCTCAATGTGGCGATGACAACTACATTATCTCTAAGACAATGGATGCCTTTAGCATCTACATCATGCCGAAGCCAGGCCAGGATGCAGAAGCCTTGCAGATGGTAATGCAGGAGGTAAAGCGTGCTGCAGAATTTGGATTCACCTCTACAGAGGTAAACCGCGCTGCCGATGACTTTATGAGCTCATGGGAGAGCCTTTATAATAACCGCGACAAGCAGAAGAATAGCTACTTCGTAAATCAGTATGTACGTGGTTTCCTCGATGGCACCCCAATCTCAAGCATCGAAGACTTGTATAATATGTATAAGATGATGGAGGAGCAGGCCAAACAAGCCAAGATGCTCACACCAGCCATCAGCAATGTATTCAAGACGTACACGGCTAGCACCGACACCAACTTCGTATGTCTGGCCATGTATCCTGAGAAAGAGGGCGTAAAGGTGCCCACCATCGACGAGTTTAAGCAAGCCTTGACCAAAGCTAAAGCAGCTAAGGTAGAAGCATACGTTGATAATGTAAAGAACGATCCGCTCATCCCTACACTGCCTAAGAAGGGAAAGATTAAGAAAGAAGAGAAAGCCGACTTCGGCTACACTTGCTGGACACTTCAAAACGGTGCTCGCGTATTCTTCAAGCAAACCGACTTTAACAACTCGGAAGTGCAGTTTGAAGCCATGAGTTTCGGCGGAAACAGCAAGATGCCTGCCAACGAACAGGTAAACGAAAAGCTCCTCTCGCAAGTGATGAACTCTACAGGTCTAGGCAACTTTACTAGCACGGAGTTGGAGAAGAAACTCGCTGGCAAGCAAGTGTCGTGCAACATCAATGTGAGCGAGATTGGCGAAAGCCTCAGCGGATCTTCTACACCCAAAGATTTGCGCACGTTGTTTGAACTAATATACCTCCACTTCCAAACTCCCTGCAACGACATCGACTCCTATAATAATACGCTCTCATACCTAAAGACATCATTGGCCAATGCTGAAAAACAACCCATGAAGGCCTTTAGCGATTCGATTACTTGTACACTCTATGGCCACAATCCTCTACGTAGCACGCTGAAGCTCAAAGACCTTGACCAAGCTAATTATGAGACAATGAAGAAACTCTACGCCGACCGTTTCAATGCGGGTGGCGACTTCGATTTCTTCTTTACAGGTGCCTTCAATGTGGATTCGCTCCGTGCCTTTACCGAGCAATATATCGCTCCGCTCAAGGCGGTGAAGAAACGTGAGAGCTACACCGACCGCCACATTGACTTTGCCAAGGGAACTATCGACAACAACTTCTTGCGCCAGATGGAAACACCACAAGCCATTCTCGTACAGGTATGGACGGGTGAACATGATTACTCTATGAAAGATGCAGCCATCGTGAATGCACTTGGCGAGATACTAACACAACGCTACTTGAAGAGCATTCGCGAAGACGCTGGCATTGCTTACAGCGTGGGAGCCAGTGGCGACCTCTCTTATGGCCTGCGCGACCAATATATTCTTCAGATTCAGTGTCCTGTGAAGCCAGCGAAACTCGATTCTGCCCTTTTGCTGATGAAGCAAGGAATCGACGATATTGCTGCCAAGGGCGTGACTGCCGAAGAACTCGACAAGGTGATTACCTTCAACCTAAAAGACTTTGCTGACAGCCAGAAGAAGAATGGTTACTGGATGAATCTTATCGAAATGAAAACTCGCTGGAACAAGGATGAACGCACGGGTTATGAAAATGTGCTCAAGAGTTTGACCTCAAAGGATATTCAGGACTTCGTCAACAACGTACTGCTGAAGCAGCACAACCGCATCACAGTGTCAATGCGTCCAACAGATTTTACTGAAAAGGACGGAGCGAAGTAATCAATTTTTCCTCTCTCCCACTCCGCTATAAATAATGCTGCGGGCTGAAACTCTCGTTGGAGAGTTTCAGCCCGCAGTTTCTTGACTTCATCACTTTTTTGCACTATTAGATACCGCGTATTGAAAATCAACGAGTTACGTAATCAGATTGAGTGATGCAAGCGAGAAATGGGCTTATAGAAAGAATCTTTGAAAAGAACAAGCTTTTTAAATGAAAGAACCATGTGATAGCAATAAATGTTTATTATTTAGAACTCTACTTATCACAGTTTTTATTACCTTTGCACTTGTAATAAAAGAAGCATCGCTTCGCTCTGCACATTGAATGTTTGAAACGTAGGAAACTTCAAAGTACTATACAATGGTGGAATGGAAGATGCCATGGGGATGCAGTTATCTGTATGCCCCGAGTGTGCTATGGGTGTATTTTTACCCATCGGCACACTTTTGGGTATGCGTAATATATGCATAACGTGGTAACCACTTTTCATGCCTTATAGTATGGGTATTCCTACGACCTCAGACATTAGGCGGACTGAAGTGGGAGCCACGTTTTCGCATTTTATAAAGTAGTTCATAGCATGACATCTTCTCACAGCATACCAGAAACACCCTGCATAGGCAGCATTATACACAAAGTGGTAATTGAACAACGTATCACCATTACGACTTTTGCACGACTTATTGGCCTTAAACGTCCAAATGCTTACCGTATATTCAGCAGTATGAGCCTTGATACTGCACTATTGTTACGCATTTCAAGAGAACTCCATTATGACTTTTTCAAGCATTTTAGCCAAATGCTTGAAAAGTAAACTTGTATCGCATTTGATACATGTATCAAGTACGAGACGCTTTTTTCTTCTATTTTCTTTCTTCGCCTATTATTTTTGCACGATACAAACTCAACTTTTCTCTAAAGAAAGTAGTTTCCTTATCTCGCGGGCATGTGGTTGGGAATACTCATCTTAATTTAGGATGGACGGGCTGAATTATCGTGCAAGTCGAATGCAATCAAGCTTGTTTGAATTGCTGAGATGCAGCCGATAATGATGATAAAAGCCCAATGAATTCCATAGCAAATTCATACGTAACACTTCATCTTACCATCAGCGAACGAAGCTATTACCATCGTTGGATGAGCATCATTTGCTCTGCCGCTGCCGTTCGGTAGCTTTACCGCTGCCGTCCGGTAGAGCTGCCGCTGCCGTCCGGTAGAGCTACCACTGCCGTCCGGTAGAGCTACCGCTGCCGTCCGGTAGAGCAAAGAATCCTCATTTCAAGATGTACATACGATGATTTCGGAACAGAACGATAAGCAATCAAGCTTGCTTGCATTGCTGAGACGCAGCCGATAATAACGATAAAAGCCCAATGCCGCTCATACTAAATCCGAAACTTAAATACAAATATTTTATAAAAAGATATTATGCGATTAAAATTACTCATTGGCTATTTCCTTTGTATGCTCTTTATGTGTCAATGTCAATCAACAACATGCATCAGTCTACTATGCAACGATCCGAACGTAGATATTTACGTAGAAGATGAATATGTAGGCAAAAACCTTGTCCAATACACATTGCCAGCCCAAATGCGTTCTATACAAGTTGAATGCAAAAAAAATGGCGAAAGCATACTTAAGCGCAATATATACGTTGAACGTAAATCTAAGAACAGATTATACGACCTCAATGTGTCAGAAAACATGAAATATTCATCTTCCCCAATTATTCACAAGTCGCAAAATCATTAAATCAATGAAAAAATTAATTCTACTACTTACTCTCATCTTACTCACGTCTTTCAACGCAACATTTGCAAGAAAAATCGTAAAAATTTCTGTATCACCGCAACAAACTGCAATCTACATCAATAACAATTTAGCTGGATATGGCTATGCAGAATTCACGAAGCCTGGACGAAAGGAAGTTGTAGTAATCCGTTTGGAGTGCAATGAATACAACTCTGTTTTGACAAAATTCTATGGTTCTGATAAGCGTAATGCTATCTCCTACACCTTGCAGCAAGATGGATTTTATCGACAATCGGCAGCTTCGGGCGTAGTCAACAAATATCTTACTATAAACATAGACTCTACATACTGCATACGCAAGGAGAACGGCGAAACGAGCACATTACCCGCATGGAAGAAAGTTCATGAAGTATTACTCAATTATTTCAACGAACTTTCAACATCAGACTATAATGGCGGCTATATCCAAACACCATGGGTTTACAAGACTTTTGTATTATCAGAAAAACAAATACGTAATCGCGTGACAATTAGAGACATCTCTACACCAGCGCAAATGGCCTATCAAATAAAAATAGAATCAGAAGTTGCAGGTGCTGCAGCAGCAAGACATGGTGAATTTGAAGCTGTTGACAGAATTCCTAAAGACTTTGAGGGGCTTGTTGAAGAATTGCTTACGCGCATAGGTAAATGTAGTAACAGATAAAAATCGTTTAACATAGCATTAAATTATTCACAACAATCATGAGAAAATTTCTAACGACAGCAGTCTTTTGCTTGGGTCTCATCGGCACAATTCATGCTCAACAAATCACAGAGGATTTCAGTTCTAATTCATTAGGATGGAACGAGTGTGCATCTGAGAGTGAAGCGGGAAAAGCGATCATTGACAAAGGTAAACTTACTATCATCTCAAAGGGCGTAAAAGGCAAGTTTCTAGCGGCTATGACAGGAACGCCTCCAACCGCTGCAACCTATTTCACTTGTTTCTGTTATGCCCCTATTGATGTAACAAAAACGTTTACCATTACCTCTAACGTAAAGATTCGTCACCTTGACGATGACCAAATGGTCGGACTTGTTTTCAACTACAAAGATGACGGCAACTTCTATGCCTACATTTTTAACGATAACAGTGTAAGATTTATCCGTATGGAGAACAATCGTCTTGTTGGTAGTATCACACAAAGCATGAAATGGAGCAAAACTCGCAAGGCAACTCAAAATTGGGAACTATCGTCCGAAGGAGATGCCTTGACCTTCATTGTTGACGGAGTTCCTGTTATGAAGACACGCTACATGCCTCTCACATACAGTGGCTTTGGTTTCTATACTTATGGTAAACAAACATTGGAGGTCTCAAATGTAACATTCAATCAATAAATAGGCTATCTTATCATCGAATTTTAGTCGGTAGCCCTACCCTGTTATGGGGACATACGTAAACCAAGCATGAGAATTCGGGATATTTTCATCTTTCCCACTCCGCTATAAATAATGCTGCGGGCTGAAACTCTCCGACGAGAGTTTCAGCCCGCAGTTTGATTGAGAGATGAACGACAGAGCGTCGCTCACGGAGCGAGAGAAATGGAGATTTTTGTGAGGGAAGAGTTATTCCAAATATGTGTAGCCATAGAGGCCCGAGCGATAGTTGGAGATAAATTCCTTGCCCTCTTCGATGGTGATCTTTCCCTCCTTCACGGCTTTGCTCACCCATGCTTCGAGACGACGTACGAGACGCTTAGGGTCATACTGTACGTATTCCAACACATCGGCTACGGTCTCACCGTCGATAGTTTTATCAATGCTATATCCATCTTCGTCTACTGTGACGTGTACGGCGTTGGTATCGCCAAAAAGATTGTGCATATTGCCCAGGATCTCTTGATAAGCACCTACAAGGAATACACCTATATAATAGTGCTCGCCCTCGCGGAAACTATGAAGCGGAAGATAAGACGTCTGCTGATTGTAGTTGACATAGGCTGAGATCTTGCCATCGGAGTCGCAGGTGATGTCCTGCAAGGTGGCCGACACGGTGGGTTTTTCGTTCAATCGCTCAATGGGCATGATAGGGAAAAGTTGGTCGATGCCCCAAGAGTCGGGAAGCGACTGAAAGAGCGAAAAGTTGCAGAAGTACTTGTCGGCCATCATCTTGTCGAGCGTGCGAAGCTCATCGGGCACATGCTTCTGATGGTGTGCCAACTCGCTAATCTCGCGCGTGATGCTCCAATAGAGGCTCTCTATCTGTGCACGCGTCTTGAGGTCGATAATGCCATGACGGAAGAGGTCGAGTGCTTCGTCGCGAATATCCTGTGCATCGTGCCAGTCCTCGAGCATGGAACGGGGAGAAAGCTTGTCCCAAATTTCCGTGAGGTCGTGAACGAGTTGATGGTCTTGCTCTGTGGGATGAAAATTCTCGTCCATATGGGGCATGCTCACGCTCTCCATCACGTCGACCACGAGCACGGAATGATGAGCCGTCAGCGAACGTCCACCCTCGGTAATGAGGTTGGGATGAGGAATGTGATTCTTATTGGCCGCATCAACGAAGGTGTATACGCAGTCGTTGACATACTCCTGAATGGAATAGTTGACGGAGCTCTCGGAATTGCTAGAGCGTGTGCCGTCATAGTCCACTCCAAGGCCACCACCACAGTCGACAAACTCGATGTTGAATCCCATGGCATGGAGTTGCACGTAGAATTGCGACGCTTCACGAAGAGCCGTACTGATGCGTCGGATTTTTGTGATTTGCGACCCGATGTGGAAGTGGATAAGCTTCAAGCAATCGTGCATGCCCATCTCGTCGAGCATCTGCAAGGCTTGGAGCAATTCTGATGAGTTAAGCCCAAACTTTGATGCGTCGCCTCCGCTCTCTTGCCACTTGCCCGTACCACTCGCAGCGAGCTTGATACGTATACCCAGGTTGGGGCGAACACCGAGCTTCTCAGCCGTTTGGGCGATAGTGATGAGTTCGGGAAGTTTCTCTACAACGAGGAACACGCGCTTGCCCATCTTCTGTCCGAGCAGAGCTAACTCAATAAAGTTTTGATCCTTATGGCCATTACAAATAATGAGGCTGTCAGAGTCCATGTTGGTGGCCAAAACAGCATGAAGTTCGGGTTTTGAACCAGCTTCGAGTCCAAGGTTGTATTTTTTTCCGTGGCTGATGATTTCCTCCACGACGGGACGCATCTGGTTCACCTTGATGGGATAGATAATAAAGTGTTCGGCCTTATAATCGTATTCTTCAGCAGCCTTATTAAAGCACTCCGAGGTCTTCTCGATACGATTGTCGAGGATGTCGGGGAAGCGTAGCAACACGGGAGCCGTGATGTCGCGCGAGGCGAGGTCGTCTACCACTTCTTTTAGGTCGATCTTCACACCATCCTTGCGTGGCGACACGTAGGCATGGCCTTTATCATTGATGCCGAAGTAGTTGACACCCCAGCCCTTTATGTTGTAGAGTTCTTCAGAATCTTCAATTCTCCATTTACGCATGGCAGAGTTGTTTGTATAATGATTTAGGAAAAGCGCGCCTCGAGGGATGATTGGCGAAGCGCGCTATAGGAACTAATTATGAATGGATAGCAGAGCACATACAAGAAATAGACTTGTGTTGTCTCTGAGAAGTAAATGCCTAATGCTTAGGGTATCATGTCGCAGATATGATCTACCACTATATCTATTTTATCGAAGGAGTCGAGCACATTGACATCAACCACGTGGCGTGCTTTTTCATAGAAAGGCTCTCGTTCGGAGAGTTGCTCAGCAACGAAAGTACGAAGTTCTTCAGGCGTTTTGTTCTTGAGTAGCGGACGTTCTCCGCGACTCATGCTCAAGTGGTGCAGGATGGTCTCGGGCGAAGCTTTGAGATAAAACACCTGTCCCACATGATTCATGTAGTCCATATTGTCGAAGAAACAAGGAGTGCCTCCACCACAGGAGACAACTACATTTTCAAACTCCGCCACTTCATGGAGCATACGGCGCTCGAGATCGCGAAAGTGGGCTTCTCCCTTCTCAGCGAAAATTTGGCTCACTTTGGTATGGAATCTCTCCTCGATGTACCAATCAAGGTCGTAGAAGGTATACCCTAGACGCTTTGCGAGTGCACGTCCCACGGTAGTCTTTCCTACACACATATAACCTGTCAGGATGATACTCTGCATATTCGTCGTTACTTTTTGCGTGCACGCGAGCGTGCGGTAGGTTTCTTGGCTTCGGCCTCAATGATTTGCTTACACTCTTCAAGTGAGAGTTCGGCAGCACGGTCGGCGTCTTTTTTGGGTATCTTATAATTTTTCCCCTTATAGGCGATATAAGGCCCCCATCGACCAGCGCGTACTTCAAGCTCTGGTTCTTCAGCAAATTGCTTTAGATGACTTGCGGCTTCTTTTTCGCGCTTCTCCTTGATGAGTTCGATGGCACGCTCTAGGGTGATATCCATGGGATTTTCGCCTTTAGGTATAGATACGTACGACTTTCCTATTTGCACGTAGGGTCCAAAGCGCCCCACATTGGCTTTGAGCGTTTGTCCCTCAAATTCGCCTAGGGTGCGAGGTAGTTTGAAGAGTTCTAGAGCCTCATCAAGCGTGATAGTCTCAATGCTTTGTCCTTTGGCAAGATTAGCAAAGCGTGGTTTCTCTTCATCGCTGGGCAAGCCTATCTGCACCACAGGACCGAATCGGCCTATCTTTACACTTACGGGCTTACCACTTTGTGGATCCGTACCTAACTCGCGTTCGCCCACCCTATGTTCGGTCTTCTCGTTAAGAATGCGCTCCACCTGCGGCTCAAAATCCTTGTAGAAGTCACTGATGAGCTGAGTCCAGTTTTCTTTTCCCTCGGCCACTTCGTCGAATTGCTTCTCTACGTTGGCCGTAAAGTTATAGTCCATTATTTCGGGGAAATACTCCATCAAGAAGTCGTTCACCACGAGCCCTGTGTCGGTAGGCACAAGTTTTCCGCGATTAGATCCCACTTTTTCTGTAAGCGTTTCATCGGCTATACCATTCTCACAGAGAGAGAGTTGGTTATAGCTACGGGAAGTGCCTTCACTTTCGCCTTTCACCACGTATTCACGTTGTTGAATGGTAGAGATAGTAGGAGCGTAAGTCGACGGTCGGCCGATGCCCAACTCCTCGAGTTTATGAACAAGTGAGGCTTCTGTGTATCGGGCAGGTTGTTGGGTAAACCGCTGCTGGGCCACCACTTCGCGGCGGGCAATTTCCTGTCCCTTTTGCATGGGAGGGAGTAAGTGGCTATCGTCCTGCGGATTATCGTCGTCGCCTTGACTTTCTCGATATACACGCAAGAATCCATCGAAGCGAACAACTTCACCCGTTGCCTGGAATATCTTGTGACTTTCGTTAGCAGAAGCAATATTTGTCTCTTCGCCAACCACTTCAATGCTCACCGTGGTGCGTTCCAACTGCGCATCGGCCATTTGGCAAGCAATGGTGCGCTTCCATATTAGCTCGTAAAGGCGCTTTGCGCGAGCATCTCCCGTGATAGTTTGACGCGTCATGTCTGTGGGACGAATGGCTTCGTGAGCCTCCTGAGCTCCCTTTGAATGTGTATGATAAGTGCGACGCTGATGGTATTCCTTACCCATGGTCTCGGTGATAAGCGGACCGCAGCTATTAAGGCAGAGGTCTGACAGATTCATCGAGTCGGTTCGCATATAAGTTATCAATCCCGACTCGTACAGTCCTTGTGCCACACGCATGGTCAGAGCCACGGGATAGCCCAGCTTGCGGGCTGCTTCTTGTTGCAGTGTGGAAGTGGTGAAAGGGGGAGCGGGTGTGCGGTGAGCAGGACGCGTCACAATATCGCTTATACAAAACTTTGCACCTTGGCATTGCAGAAGGAAAGCCTCCGCTTCATTCTTCGTACTAAATCGTTGATTGAGTTCGGCCTTGAGCACGGCAGCAGGGGCACCATCTCTTGCAGGAACAGTAAATAGCGCCGTGACACGATAAGCGCTTTCGGCCTTAAATTGCTGAATCTCGCGTTCGCGCTCCACGATAAGTCTTACGGCTACACTCTGCACGCGACCTGCCGAGAGACTCGGACGCACCTTTCGCCAAAGTACAGGCGATATTTTAAAGCCCACCAGACGATCGAGTACGCGGCGAGCTTGCTGTGCATCGACGAGGTTTAGATCGATATGTCGTGGATGCTGAATGGCCGAGAGGATAGCTGGCTTTGTTATTTCATGGAACACAATGCGGCGAGTTTCCTGGGGGTCGAGTCCCAACACCTCAGCCAAGTGCCATGAGATAGCTTCTCCTTCACGATCTTCATCGGATGCGAGCCATACCGCCTCCGACTTTTTGGCCTGTGCACGGAGATCACTCACCACGTGTTTCTTGTCGGCCGGTATCTCATATTGAGGTTCGAACGTATTGAGGTCTACGCCAAAGTTCTTCTTCTTGAGGTCACGAATATGTCCATAACTAGACATCACTTTATAGTCGGAGCCCAAAAATTTTTCGATGGTCTTTGCTTTAGCCGGAGACTCTACGATTACTAAGTTCTTCTGCATAAATTATTGTTTGATGGTGCAAAAGTAGTGCAAGGCGAGAGAAATACAAAATAAAAAGACTCTTTTTACACACTCAATGCCCTCAAGCTTTGGTGCTGAGGGCATTGAGGGGAACATTTTTATTTAATTAGGAGCCTCTACTTCTATTTTGCAAAGGGTAGTTGCTGCTCGCCTAGTCCGCTGAAAGAAAGGCGATGATAAGGCGTAAGGCCATGTTCTATTATACCTCGACGGTGTGCTAGGGTGGGATACCCTGCATTGTGATCCCATCCATAATAAGGATATTCCTTATGGAGGGCATGCATATAGTCGTCGCGATAAGTCTTTGCAAGGATAGAGGCGGCAGCGATGGAAAGGTATTTTCCGTCGCCCTTCACAATGGTTTGATGAGGTAGGTCACGATAAGGCTTAAAGCGGTTGCCATCCACGATGACATACTTTGGACGCACTTCGAGTTGATCGAGCGCACGATGCATGGCAAGGATGGAAGCATTTAAGATATTGATTTCGTCAATTTCCTGAGGTGTGACCACTCCTACAGCCCAGGCCAAGGCATCACGCTTCACAATCTCACGCAATTCATAGCGACGCTTTGCTGTGAGTTTTTTTGAGTCATTGAGCTCAGCATTTTGATAATCGGGCGCAAAAATCACGGCAGCTGCGTATACGCTTCCAGCTAGGCAGCCTCTGCCTGCTTCGTCGCAACCTGCTTCGAGCAGTCCTTCCTTATTATATAGAGAAGATAACATGAAAAGTAGGATTTTCCGTAAAAGCCTAAAACATTTTTCTTACTCGATCGATTCCTGCCACGAGAGCATCTACCTCGGCACGTGTGTTGTAGAGGGCGAATGAGGCACGAGCCATGCCTTCCACCCCACACCGCTGCATGAGCGGCTGCGCACAGTGGTGTCCCGTACGAATGGCTATACCCAAACGATCGAGTAACGTACCAAGGTCGAGGGGATGGATGTTGCCCACATTGAAAGATATCACAGCATCCTTATCCTGTGTTGTACCGAAGAGATGCATTTGGGGAATTAGCTGCATTTGCTCCATGGCATAGCGAGTGAGATCGGTCTCGTGGGCATGGATTTGATCCATGCCTAGATGCGACACGTAGTTGAGTGCCACAGCTAGAGCATGAGAACCTACATAATCGGGGGTGCCTGCCTCAAACTTGAAAGGCAAGCGCTCATAAGTAGTCCGATCGAAGCTTACTCGAGCTATCATTTCGCCACCTCCTTGATAGGGGGGCATCTGGTCAAGCAGCGACTCACGTCCATAAAGCACGCCTATTCCCGTAGGACCATATACTTTATGTCCGCTGAATACAAGGAAATCGCAATCCAAATCTTGCACGTCTACCGCGAAATGAGGAACGCTCTGTGCCCCATCCACGAGAATGTGGGCGCCATGAGCATGGGCTATTTGAGCCATCTGCTTCACAGGGTTAATAGTACCAAGCACATTGCTCACCTGGGCCACGCATACCAAACGAGTATGCGGAGTGAAAAGTTGCTCATAGGCTTCAAGGTCGAGATGGCCCGCATCGTCCATCGGAACGACCTTAATAACTATGCCTGTGCGCTCACGCAAAAATTGCCATGGAACGATGTTGCTATGATGCTCCATCACGGTGAGTATCACCTCGTCACCTTCGTGGAGGAAAGCTTGACCATAAGAGGCAGCCACAAGGTTTAGACTCTCTGTGGTGCCGCGAGTGAAGACGACTTCTGCTGTGGTGCGAGCGTTGATAAACTTGCGCACCGTTTCGCGAGCTGCTTCGTGCAGATCGGTGGCCTGCTGAGATAGGAAGTGTACACCGCGATGCACGTTGGCATTGACGGAGTAGTATTCATTCGTAATAGCCTTCACCACCGCGCGTGGTTTCTGCGTGGTAGCAGCATTGTCGAGATAGACGAGCGGACGCTTATATACCTCGCGACCGAGTATGGGAAAGTCCTCGCGGACGGCGGATATATCGTACATAAATAAGAAGTTTAGACATTTTCTAGAATTACAAAGTTGAGAGGTTCACATGCTTCCTATATTTCAGGAGAAGCATACTTCTGACAGTATTCTGCCACACTTTCATTCCACAGAACTTATCAAATTCCTATCAACTTAACAACCTTACTTCCTCGTTTATTTAACGCATCCATGACAACCTTTGCATTTACTAAGTTCGCCACGGAAGCGTAGTTCTACGAGCTGTGAGAGGCGATCGTGGAGATGAGGAATTTCTACGTGGCGTAACACGTCGTTGATGAAAGCATGCTGCAAGAGTAAACGAGCCTCCACTTCAGGAATGCCACGCTGACGCATATAAAAGAGCGCCGTTTCATCAAGTTTACCGATAGATGATCCGTGATTACACTTCACATCGTCGGCATAAATCTCAAGCATAGGCTGAGAGAAAGCGCGCGCTGTTGGACTGACACATAGGTTGGCATTCGTCTGCTGAGAAGCCGTCTGTTGTGCGCCAGGAGCCACATATACCTTTCCAGCAAAGGCACCCACGCTGTGTTCGTTGAGCACATATTTATAAAGCATTTCACTCTCGCAGCGGGGTGATAGATGCTCTACAACGATGTTGTTATCGACATGTTGCTCGCGATCGGCCACAACGGCACCATAGAGTTCCGTCTTGGCTCCTTCTCCCAATAGGCGCACATCAATGCGATTACGAGAGCGTCCGCAAGTGAGCGTCACTCCATCGTAGCTCAATAGGCTTCCGCGCTGCTGTTCAACATAGAGCGTAGAGTATCGCGTGGTCTTTTCATTTGACTCCTCTATACTATATATATTGAGCTTTGATTCGGCCTCAGCATAGGCTTCTATCACTTGTGTGGTGAGGTAATGTGCTTGGGAGCCTTCAGCATGGTCGCACAGAAGCACAGACCCTTCGGCACCATCTTCGGCTACAACGAGCAATCTACGCAAGCTCATCGTGTCGTGCTCTGCTGCTGCCACATTAACAATCTGAATGGGAGCCTTCAGTTTTACACCCTTAGGAAGATACACCAAGAGACCATCTTGCGCAAGCATAGTGTTGAGCAGCGTCACTCCATCATGGCCTTGACGGAAGTCGCGATCGGTCTGAGCTGCCCGGTTGTAATATTTTTCGAGTATGTCAGAATGAGTAGCAGCCACACGGCTGAAACTATCCACTATGACCCCCTCGGGTAGGAGCGCACGCGAGCTCTGTGGTGCGCTGCATACAATGTCATTAACCACGAAAAATAGCGATGTACTCAAGTTAGGTACATTGCATTTAAACGTGGCATAAGCATCGACTGAGGACTGACGGCGAAGGAGATTAATGCCAAAGTCGGGAGCAAAATCCTCTGCGGCGTTAGTATATTTATAGCGTTCCACGCGCGTAGTGGGCAGTCCCTGCTCAGCTAGAAGGGCAGCAGCCGTATCGCGAGCTTGATTCATCACGGCTATGCTGCCGTCGCACACCATGTCGCGGTGCTCTCGATAGAGGTCGATATATTGTTGGTGACTGTTCATGATTGTAAACATATTAGGGTAGCTCTCTTCATTCTGAAATATACAGAACTTCTTCCGATGTGTAATTTACCTGCTCTTGGAAACGTCTTTTCGATAGCAAATTCACTTTCCATGCCGCGTAAATCCAAGCATCTGAGAGAATACGAAACCACCCATTAGAGAAATACAAAATAACGGCTTTGCCGTGCACAAAGAAGAGATTATTATCCCACTTCGTTGACAATCCAGTCGAAACCTTTATCCTCTATCTCATAGCCCAATTGTGCTGTACCTTCCTTCACCACGCGGCCTTTTACAAGCACGTGTACGAAGTCGGGCTTCAAGTAGTCGAGCATGCGCTGATAGTGGGTAATGACCATGGCGCTAGTTTGGGGAGTGCGAAGCATGTTGAAGCCTTCTGCCACAATGCGCAAAGCATCTACATCGAGACCTGAGTCGGTCTCATCAAGGATGGAGAAAAGAGGCTCTAACACGGCCATTTGGAATATCTCATTGCGCTTGCGCTCACCACCCGAGAAGCCCTCGTTCACGCCGCGACTCATAAAATGAGCATCAAGCCCCACGAGCTTGCGCTTCTCTTTCAATAGTTTTAGGAAATCGCTTGCTGCGATGGGATCCTGTCCGAAGTATTTGCGCTTGGCATTGAGCGCAGCACGCATAAAGTTGGTCATCGACACACCTGGAATCTCCGTAGGAGCTTGGAATGACATGAAAATTCCTTCATGAGCGCGGTCTTCAGGCGAAAGAGCCAAGAGGTCCTTACCATTGAAAATGATGCTTCCTTCGGTCACTTCGTACTTGGGATTTCCCACGAGCACATTGCTCAGCGTGCTCTTGCCCGAACCGTTGGGTCCCATGAGCACGTGTACTTCGCCGTCGCGGATAGTGAGATTCACTCCGCGCAATATTTCTTTGCCTTCTACAGAGGCATGGAGATTCTTTATTTCAAGCATAGCGTGTATATGTATATTTGCTAGTTTTTGTGGGGTGAGGGGTAACCTCAATTTAGGGTGTCACTCAGAGTAGAGTGAAGTTTATTGGGGAGGATACTAAGCCTCTCGCAATCGTTTGAGTGCAAAATTACGGCTTTGTCGTTTAGCCTGCAAAGGAGAAGACAAGTTGTTCCCACTTTTTGCATATAATTTCTGCCCTTTTCGGGAAGGAGAACGCACCATCGCAATGCGAAGGTGGTATTTATTTTTCTAAAGAGAAGAGAAAGTGAAACGCGATGGAGGGAGGAGTTATCCCAAACGGAGAAAGTTTTCTCTTCCTTTGAGCCCATAGGAGGATACTACCCAAGAGCAAGGAATAGCAGGTGTATATATTTGTGTGGGGGGGGGAAAGGAGTGGCAGCAAGCGTAACGATAGAGTGCAAGCGAAACCACCTACACCACGACTAAACACCTGAGTATAATTGCATTATTGCACACAATATAATGGCAATACAAGGTAAAACTTCCAAAGCCCTAATGTGAGCGTGAAGAAAGTAGGAGGTATCTTCCGGGCATTTCTTCCCCTATTTTTCTTCGGGATGCAACCCGCAGTCTTCGAGCAATTTGATGGCATCTACATATTGGGCAATACCTTGAGCCACTTCCTTGGCGGCCTTCATGGCAAGCACCACAGTCTGAGGACGGTGTACCACATCGCCCCCAGCGAACACGCCCCGACGGGTGGTCATACCCATGGGACGGTCGCCCACCACAACATACCCTTTCTCGTCCACCTCAATACCCTTCGTGCTGCCCACTATGCGGCTGGCGGGACGCGAGCCAATGGCTAAAAACACACGGTCGAACTCGCGCGTCTGTTCTCCCTCGGGAGTGGAGAGGCGGATGGCACGCACGCGGCCTTTTTCATTGCCAAGAAATTCGATAGAATTGGTTTTCCACATAAATTTTACGCCCTCACGCACTGCATCTTCATATTCGCTAGGAATGGCGGGCATTTCAGCCTGTGTGCGGCGATAAATCACTGTTACATCGCCTCCCAATCGGCGTGCCGTGCGAGCAGCGTCCATCGCCACATTACCCCCACCGATTACAGCCACGCGATCGCCATTGCGCAGAGGCACCATATCGTAGGGCAAAACACCTTCTACGTAGGCATTCACATTGTGTAGAAAGTCGGTCGACTGCGTGATGCGTCGGAGCTTAGCCCCTGGAATATCGAGATTCTGAGGCAGGGCCGTACCTGTGCCCATGAAGATTGCATCGTAGCCATCGGCAAAGAGGCTATCTACGGTGACACCACTCTCTGGGGTACCAACGAGGCAATTCTTCACAAAGCGCACACCGAGCGATTCTATCTTCTGGATCTCGCCACGTACCACAGCTTTGGGAAGTCGGTATTCAGGAATGCCATACATGAGCACACCACCCAATTCGGGTTGTCCCTCAAAAATGGTCACGTGAAATCCTTGACGAGCCAAGTCGCCCGCCACGGTGAGCCCAGCCGGACCGCTACCAATCACGGCCACCTTGCCACGCGTCTTTTCGGGAATTCGCTCGTGCGTGAGTTGCATATCGTAGTCGAAACTGGCAATGAAACTTTCGAGCTTACCCACGCGTACGGGATTGCCCTTCTTGCCTAGCACACAGTGGCCTTCACACTGCTTTTCGTGCGGACACACACGGCCACAAATGGCGGGCAGATTGGTCTTCTCATGGAGCACGGCCATGGCTTCGCCCATGTTGCCTTTCGAGAGTTCATGTATAAAATCAGGGATGTTATTCTCGATGGGACACCCTTTGCGACATTGCGGCACTTTGCAGCGTAAGCAGCGCTTTGCCTCGTCAATGGCCTCACGACAGGTGTACATTTTATTGACTTCTTCAAAGTAGCCTAGGCTAGCACCCTCGGCGTTCTCTATGTCTTTTTCGTTCATCAAAATCCTTTTCTTCTTAGGAGGGGAATTATAGGCTTACGAGCCCTACATATACATTCTCAGCACGCTTGCTATGGGGTGTCTACCTTTAACGTATTGCGTGTGCTCCCTCCTCTCTGAATGAAAAGGAGAAAGCAAGGGGGAGAGATTTATTTAATCATCTGAATGACTTCATCTATAGTCATGCTCTTCTGCTCGCCCGTTACCATATTCTTGAGAGAAACAGTGCCTTCACTGATTTCTGTCTCGCCAACAAGGGCCACGAAAGGCACTTTGTGAGCGTTGGCATAGCTCATTTGCTTCTTCATCTTTACCGAATCGGGATAGACTTCGGCTGAGATGCCTGCTTGGCGCACTGCTGCAGCTAAACGTAAGCAGTGAGCCGCTTCGCGAGCGCCAAAGTTGATAAAGAGGATACGCGCCCCCGACTGCGTTTCGGCAGGATAGAGGTCGAGTTGCGTCAACACGTCGTAAATACGGTCAGCACCGAAAGAGATACCCACACCGCTCAAGCCAGGCAGGCCGAAAATTCCAGTGAGATTATCATAACGTCCACCGCCCGTAATCGAGCCAATCTGTACATCGAGCGCTTTCACCTCGAAGATACATCCCGTATAGTAGTTGAGACCACGAGCCAATGTAAGATCAAGTTCCATCTCGTTGCGCAAGTTGCTGGTCTTGAGAGCTTCGAGCACGAAGGCCACTTCTTCCACACCCTTTAAGCCCACTTCTGAGGCAGCGAGTGTCTGACGCATCACTTCAAGCTTCTCCTCGTTTGTGCCCGAGAGTGAGATGATAGGCTGGAGTTTCTCCACGGCTTCAGCTGAAAGTCCTACGGCGAGCAATTCTTCGTTGACCTTGTCAAGACCTATTTTATCAAGCTTATCGATAGCCACGGTGATGTCTACAATTTTGTCGGCAGCGCCAATCATCTCAGCAATACCGCTCAGAATCTTGCGGTTATTGATTTTAATACATACACGGATACCAAAACGACTAAACACTTCATCGACAATCTGCATGAGCTCCACCTCATTAAGCAATGAGTCAGACCCTACCACGTCGGCATCACACTGATAAAATTCGCGGTAACGGCCTTTCTGCGGACGGTCGGCACGCCACACTGGCTGAATTTGGTAACGTTTGAAAGGCATCTGCAACTCGTCACGATGCTGCACCACATAACGGGCGAAAGGCACAGTTAGATCGTAGCGCAAGCCCTTTTCACAGAAACGAGAGGCAAGTTGAGCCGACGATTTTTCGCTATACTCCTCAGCCGACACTTCACCACGGAAGTTACCAGAATTGAGTATCTTAAAGAGCAGTTTATCACCCTCCTCGCCATACTTTCCCATCAGAGTGGAAAGGTTTTCCATTGCGGGAGTCTCGATTTGACGGAATCCATAGAGTGCATATACCTCGCGTATGGTGTTGAAAATGTAATTGCGGCGGGCCATTTCGATGGCACCGAAGTCACGTGTTCCCTTGGGTATGCTGGGTTTTTGAGCCATGATAATCTAGAAGTTTTGAGAGCCGAGCGGAAAAGGCACATAAACGTTGAAAATCCACTCCGACACATATATATTATATATTTATGGCGGCAAAGTTACGAAAAAGGGCGCTTACGCGTCGGGTTCACCGCTTAGGATTTTATGCATTTGCTTCGGATTGTGCAGCATTTCTGCGGCACGGCGCACATCTTGATCGTCGCGCAGGTTGTATTCCTCGTGGCCTGCATCGTTATAGTAGAGTTCCACAATCGCTCCTTCCACGATGCGCTGAATCGCTGGGCGCCAACGCTCAAAGAGTTGGTCATCGCTGCTCTGGAGTTTCTTTTCGAGTATGTCCATTTCCTGAATCGATGCCTCATCGTACCCTTCGAATCGAGCCCATTCACGCAGTTTACTGAGGGCACTTAGCGTGTAACTATCATAGGCAAATTTATGTTTCTTCATAAAATCACAGAAGGCTGCGTATTCCTCATCCGTAAAATGAAAATCGCGAGGCGAAGCAATAGAGGGATGTTCGGAACGATAGCGCACACAGTAGTCGAAAAGCTGATTGCTATTCTTGAGATAGGTCATCAGATGAGGCAGACTATCTGTCTGTACCAACACGTCTGGCGTGATACCACCACCATCGCGCACTATGCGTCCGTTGGCAGTACGAAATTCGCGGCTCAACGAGTCGGGAAGGTGCACAGGCAGTCCATCCTTAAACTTATAAGCCTGCACACAACGTCCTGAAGGTATATAGTATTTCCCCGTAGTGAGTTTGAGTATGGCTTTATAAGGAAGTTCACGACTCTGCTGTACGAGACCCTTTCCATAAGTGCGACGTCCCATGATTACGGCGCGGTCGTAGTCTTGCAGCGCACCGCTCGTGATTTCTGCAGCCGAAGCCGAACCACCATCGGTGAGCACCACAATGGGAATATCCATGTCTTGCGCATCAAGTTGCGTCTTATACGTGTGGTTTTGCTCCCTTACCTTACCTCGCGTTGTCACCACCTCGCGACCACGAGCCACGAAGAGGTTTACCGTCTTAACTGCCTCCTCGAGCACACCGCCAGGATTACCGCGAAGGTCGAGTATGAGGCTACGTGCACCACGTTGCTTAATGTCGACCAAGGCACGGCGAACCTCATTAGCTGTGCCTTCAATAAATTGCGACAAGCGAATGTAGCCCACACTGTCGGTGGCCAATGTAGCAAGCTTCACACTGGGCTGCACAATATTGCGACGCGTGATGCGAAAGGTGTAAATTTTTCCATTGCTAGGACGGCGCACCTTAAGGTCAAACGTAGTGCCAGCCTCGCCACGCAGCTGATTGCTCACCTCCGAGGCATAGCGGTTCTGTTCCTCTACTTCTTTCGAGGTACAGGGGTCAACACTCTTGCCGTCAATGCTCAGAATAATATCACCAGCCATCAATCCAACTTGGGCTGCGGGCTGTCCGGCAAGGGGCTTTGCTATGATGCTACGCTGCAGCTCGGGTCGAAAACTAGTCATCGCCCCAATGCCAGCATAGCGTCCCGTAGTAAGTTGCTTGAGTTCAGAAGTATTTTGCTCGGCAAAGTACTCGGTATAAGGATCAAGCATTTCGAGCATATAGTTGGCTGCGTTGTCAATGTTCTTTTGCGCATCGAGCGTATCTACATAGTAGAGATCGAGGTCTCGATAGAGTGCATTGAAGATATCGAGATTCTTCGACACCTCAAAATTGTGATTCACATTCTGCGCATGCACTGCCCTAGCGGTGCCCTGCACCACCAACGCCACAATAAGCATCAGCCGGAAGATAGACCTATTCATTTTACAATATATATTATGTTTCTAGGATGATAACTGAGGCGCAAGCCAACGGGTTAGTTTGCATATCATACAGTATCTTTGCTAACAAACTTGCCTACTTACTCGGCTTGTCTTATCTCTCTCTTTATTTTCTCCCACGTAGTTGCTGGAAGAGCCGTTCCAACCACTTCTATAATATGGCCGGCAAGAAGCGAACCGAGACGCGCACATTCCATTAACCCTTGATTTATCGAGAGTGCATAGAGAAAACCAGCCGAAAAATAGTCACCCGCTGCCGTGGTGTCTACCACATGGGGCACTTCACGTGCAGGGCAGTGGACTTTTTCCTCACCACGACACACAATCACACCTTTCTTACCCACTTTCACCACGGCCACTTCACAAAGTTGTGCCAGCTTGTAGGCATTCGCTTCTGCATCGTCAGACCCTGTGAAAGCTTGTGCTTCTTGCTCGTTGGCAAACACAATATCTGTTTTTTGAAGAAGTTCACCAAAAAAGTCACGGTCTTCTTGCACAATGTTGTAACTCGCTAGGTCGATACACACCTTGAGCCCCGCCTCGTGAGCCAAATCCACCGCACGGCGAATAAGGGCGTGATTCTGCACAAGATATCCTTCTATATAGAAATAAGAATAGCCATCAAACCACTCGGGCTGCACATCTTCGGGCTTCAAATTAGCTGCCGCACCTAAATAGGTACCAAATGTGCGCTGCCCATCGGCCGAGATAATCGTAGAAGCCACACCCGTGGGAAGGTCTAAATCTTCAAGCAGTCGCGTATGAATGCCATGACGATGAAAACTATCCGCAAAGAATTTCGCCGTTTCATCGCGACCGACCTTACCAATCAACCCAGGCTGGCCTCCCAAATTGGCCACCGCAAGAATGGTATTACAAGCAGAACCGCCCGTGGTGCGCTGTGGATTGAGCGAAAGTAGACGCTTGCTCACCTCTAAATAGCGCTCCACATCAATAAGTTGCATCGACCCTTTCGGCAAATCCAACTCTTTGAGTATCACGTCATTGTCAACTTGTACAAGCATATCTACGAGGGCATTACCTATACCCAATATCTTCTTCATTGTATTTTTTTTGAAAATTTCTGTGCAAAGATAGGGCTTATTTCAAAAATAACCATTACCTTTGCACCGCAATTCGGAAAAAGATAGCAAGTTTTCATCTTTTACAGACTGCTTCAGTAGCTCAGTTGGTTAGAGCACCTGACTGTTAATCAGGGGGTCGTTGGTTCAAGCCCATCCTGAAGCGCCAAGATCTCTATTCGATTTCTAGAATTGCCACTGCTTCAGTAGCTCAGTTGGTTAGAGCACCTGACTGTTAATCAGGGGGTCGTTGGTTCAAGCCCATCCTGAAGCGCACCTTTCACAAGCACCTATATTCTTCGGAATGTGGGTGTTTTTTTTATTTATTATCAGAGTATAGATAGCTTATTCTTATGGGGCCAGCGGATCTCCGCCGACCCCATAAGAATAAGCTCATACCGAGTATATTACTAACAGAAGCCTCCAAGGTTTGCAACCTTGGAGGCTTCTGCGGTGTGTACGGGACTCGAACCCGTGACCCCATGCGTGACAGGCATGTATTCTAACCAGCTGAACTAACACACCAGTGTTATTGCTTGTTTGCGAGTGCAAAGGTACGAATTCTTTCTTATCCTGCAAACTTTTTGTTCATTTTTTTTGCAAGAAATGCATTTTTAGGGCTAAAAAGGTTCTTTTGAGGGAGCGAAAACATAACGGGGTATGTGATGTAACAGAATAGCTACTCAATATGCATGATATGAGCAAGCCTCTTTTTACCATCATACCAACCGGAAATATCCGCTGACCCGAAATATCCGCTAACCCCCTTTTTCAAAAAAACATTTGCCCTTATAGACAAAAGCCCCGAGCTAAGCCCGGGGCGATTTCTCTTTTTCTATTACTTTGATTGACGTTCCTTATACTTCTCGATCTGACGCAAGATATTATCTACACAGAGATCTACACCCTCCTCAAAAGTGTCGCACACCTTTTCTGCATGAAGATCGGCACCGGGAAGCGAAACGTTAATAGCTGTCTCTTTATTCTTTGCTGTCTCAGGCTTTACCACCTTGAGTATAAATTCTGCCTTGATTATATTGTCGCAAGTTTTTTCGAGCTTAGAAGCCTTCTTGGTAATGAATGCATTGAGTTTTTCTGTAGCGTCGAAATGAATGGCTTGAATCTTGAGTTCCATAGTTACCTCCTTTTGTTTTATGCCCGAGGATGGGCGTGTTGATATTCTTTTTTAAGGTCAGCAAATGTTGTATGGGTGTACACTTCGGTGGTGGCTACACTCTCATGACCGAGAATTTCCTTGATGGCTTCAAGGTCGGCCCCATGATTGAGCATTTCCGTGGCGAAGGTATGCCGCAACACGTGCGGACTTCTCTTTTTCATTGTCGTCACTTGCGAGAGATACTGCACGACAACAGCTCTTGTAATGCTAGGCGCTAAGCGTTTTTTCTTTCGGCCAAAAAACAAGAACCCCGAATCGACTTCTTCCATAAACTGCTCACGTCGCTGCTCGATATATTCAGCCAAAGCTTGACGAAGTTCTTCGCCAAAGGGTACGATGCGTTGCTTATTACGCTTTCCTGTAACCTTAAGCTCGCCTCCCGCTAAGTCTACATCAGCTACATTGAGACCTATCAACTCGGAAAGTCGAATGCCTGTATGATAAAATGTGAGCAAAATGGTGCGATCACGCAGTCCGATAAAAGTTTCAGGGAACGTCACATCTTCGAACAACTTTTTCACCTCTCCCTCTTTCAAGAAGTAGGGCAAAGGCTTATGCGTTTTAGGCCCATGCACCATGCGCAGCGGATCTTTCTTGACCAAATTCATTCGGAGCAAGTATTTATAGAAACTGCGCAACGCACTCAGTTCGCGATTAATAGTACGAGCCACGAGTCCCTGCTGCATTTCGTGAGCCATCCAGTTGCGCACAATATCGGCATCAATGGTTGTCCACTGAAGTTCTTGATCGAGCAGAGAGATGTAGTCGCTAAATTTCACAAGCGTATCGCGATAGTTTCGCAAGGTCTGCTGCGAATAACCGCGTTCGGCAGCCAAGTATTCTATAAAGCATTCTACCTCTTGCATGACTCTCTCGTTTGCTTTCAAAAGCGAATATCGCAACTTTTTCTGAATGCACCAAATTTTAAGACAAAAAAAATCGCTGCAAAGTCTTGTTTGAACGATGCAACGATTTCATTAAATGCTATTCAGTGTATGTACTGCGTATCAGTTCAAGAGTGAATCTTTTACTAGATACACTGCGACATGAGGATTAATCCTCGTCGCGGTGAAGCTGCTGTACGTATACAGCGTGCTCTCTAGCCAAACGCTTCAATACGCTGGGCTTGTCGAACTGCTGACGTGCGCGAAGTTCCTTTACTACGCCAGTTCTTTCAAACTTTCTCTTGAACTTTTTCAGGGCGCGTTCGATGTTTTCGCCCTCTTTTACCTGTACTACGATCATTTTGGGATTTTAGTTTTATTTTGTTATTACTTTTCTTTCTATTCTTACGAGTCAAGCTCTTCTGCAAGAGCAGCACCCTTTTCACAGGGGAACCCAACACCATCGTTACACGATGCTTACTAGCGGGAGAATGATTAGGGTATACCCCATGCGAGTTGCAAAATTACGTATTTATTTTATCCCGCCCAAACTTTCGCCTTGATTTTTAGGTAAATGCCGTTTTTCGGGGCATTTTTCCCCTTCTCAAGATTTGCTTAGCAACAATTCTGACGAATTTAGAGAAGAAAAAAGCTTTATATACTCCCGCTTCAAGCTTTAGAGGACGAATCAACATGTACCACCGTCTGAGGATAGGGTATATTGATACCCTCACGACAGAACATATCATAAAGAGCTTGCTGACCTTGATAATACATGGGCCAATAGTCGGATGTCTTCACCCATACACGCACCACGAGATTAACGCTACTATCAGCCAGAGCATCAATTCCCACGAAAGGACAATGCTCTTCGGGTTCCTGAAGAATACGAGGATCAGAGGCAAAGAGTTCCACAATCTTGCGTCGAACTAGGTCTATGTTCTGTCCGTAGTCCACACCGATAACCCACTGCACACGGCGTACCTCTTCGCGCGAATGATTCACCACAGTAGAGGTGCTGAGCGCTCCGTTGGGAATATAAACCGTCTTATTATCATTAGTAGTCAGAATGGTATGGAATATTTGTATTTCACGTACGCGACCGATGGTCCCTTGAGCTTCAATAATATCCCCCACGCGATAGGGTTTAAAAAGAAGCACCATGAGGCCACCAGCAAAGTTTTGCAAATTTCCCGATAACGCCATACCTATAGCCACACCTGCCGAAGCTAGCAAAGCAGCAAACGAGGTTGTGTTAACACCCAGCGCACCAATAACAGAGACTAAAAGTAGAATGGTAAGAAGAATACGCACAAGGCTGCGAAGAAAACTCTGCACGCCCACATCTACATGACGTCGATTGAGCATGGCAGCCACCACGCGATTAACCACTTTTATTAAGAAGCTACCCACGAGGTAGATTACTAGAGCCAAGAGGATATGTCGGCCTGCCGAGAGCGAAAGTTCGAGCAAGCGATCGAGCAAGCGATCAACACGTGAAACAGTAGCATGCTCCACCATTTGATTCACCGCCACTGGAAGTGATTCTAAAAATTGCATAATTGGGAAAATCTTTTTAGAAGAAAAAATAGCTCACTATTCTAAGCCACACATCACATACAATCTCTATTTCTTTTCTCATTTCTTACTCAACACCCCCTCACTAGTTATTTGAAGGTGTCCTTGTGGAAAATCGAGTTGCGTGAGGCGACGTATCTCTTGAGCTGCACGGTGGCTGCTATCTAAACGTGGCCCTTTACCACGCTGTTGCAAGAAAGAGTGAATGCGTCCTCCTGCAAAACGGCCAACAGAGTCGAGCCACACCTCTAGTAGAGGAGCATAGCCAGAAATACCCGAAAGACTGATGCCATAAGGAGTACAAAAGTTACCCAAACTATAAGCAATGAGATGTTCTTTATAAAGTTCCATGGCTCGCGTCACGTGGGGGCCGTGACCAAACACTACATCTGCACCTGCATCGATACAGAAATGAGCAAAGCTTCGGAGCGAGCCTCGATCTTCTCCACAAAATATCTCGCGCCCTTGCGGAAGACGAGCAGCTTTAGCCCCTTCTGCTTCACCATGAAAACCTACAACGACATAGTCGCAGCGATTAACGAGATACGTGATAATGCGACGCACCGTTCCCAAATCCTGATGTCGGAGGGTATATTCGTTATGCCCAAAAGAACAAAATCCATAAGTCCGTCCACCACGACTTACGATGGCACACTCCGGACCTATTCCACGAATACCACTATGCTTTATACCTATACGATCGAGACAGGCCATAGTAGAGAGGATTCCCTCATTGCCAAAGTCATGTGCATGATTATTGGCCATGCCCAAATAGTCGAAGCCTGCCTCTTTTAAGCGTGGGGCAAACATAGTGGGAGTGCGAAAAGCATAACACACGCGAGATATTTTCTTATGTGTCTGTCCACTGTCGCAAAGCGTACCTTCGAGATTACCAGCGGCCACATCAGCGCGACTTAAAATAGGGGTAGCATCAACGAATAATTGCCGTCCCTCATGAGACGGCAATTCCACAGATGGATAGGTAGTACCCATCATAATATCTCCTGTAAATGCTATCGTGGCATGCTTTTGAGTCTGTCCCACAGCCGAGATAACAGCAAGAGCGCAGACGATGCTGACGAATAACTTTTTCACTGTCTTGGATAGGTTCTGTTATTATTAGACTAACTCCAAAAAAGCAGAGCTAATTCTCTACGATGCGACGGGCGCCAATATAACGGCGACTATAATAAGGCTCGTTAGAGTTCGACACCTTTACACCAGAGAGAGAGGCGTGTACAAACGAGAATTTATTACTCGCGGGATCTACATCCATCACAATACCCACATGCCCCACGGAACGCGCATTACCGCGTCCACCGAAAAACACGAGATCGCCTTTTTTCAAATCCGACACACGCCCTATAGGGGTACCTTGAGTGTACTGCGAACGCGAGTTACGCAAGATGCTTACATTCTGCTGGCGATACACGTAGCTAGTGAATCCTGAACAGTCGAAAGCATAAGGTCCCGACATACCTAAACGATAAGAGGCACCGAGATACTGAAGAGCAGTCTGTACTACCTTTTCTCCAAAGTTAGCATTGTAGGGTACCGTTGCTTCTTTTTCTACGGCTACGGTCGATTCTTGCATTACACCGAGGGGTGCTACTTCTTTAACAATTTTCTCTGCTGTGGGACGCGAGGGAAGCGATTCGGGCATAATATCCTGAGCCGAAGCTGTAAAGAATGAGGCCATACCCAACGCTACGCACGCGGCGTATTTCTTTATTTGCACAATAAATTGGATTTAATAGGTTCAAATCTCACGGACTGAAAGCACTCCGTCCTTCACATATAGGTCTAGAGTTGACACCTCGTGCCGATACTTTCAATCGCTTACAATGTTGATTCTCCCTAACAGACTGAAGCGTATTACAATACGCTTTCTCCCAGAAAATCAACATTCGCAAAGATAGCAAATATCCGGCCAAAATCCAAATTGTTTAAGAGTTTTTTCGATTATCCTGCTAAAAAGAACGTCATATTGCACGTCCATCAAAAGTTTGTGCACAAACCTCAAAGGGTTTTATTCCCAAAGGGAATCAGCATCAACCATGTTTTTATGGTGCATAACAGGATGTGAATCAGTCTTTTCCGTATGTATAGGAGCAGGATGCTCCTCCGTATGATTACGAGCAGTACAACGACTAGTAGTGTCTTTAACAGTCTTCATATCTTGCTTAGGAACATCTTCGGCCATTCCTCGAAAAGGCGGAAGAGGAGCATTCTCATCTCCCACGGTGACGGGCATACCTTGATAAGCATAGTTTTTATATATCGTCACGATATTCTCACTCAACACGCGAATACACCCCTCCGAGGCACGCTTACCAATGCTTCGGGGTGAATTGGTTCCGTGAATGCCAATGCCACCCAAGCGGCCCGTAGCAAGACGCAGGAAGTGAGGACCGTAACAACCTTTTACGGAGCGTCCATCACGTGTACGATGTACCCAATCGGTACTATTGAAGATTCCGGATATGTGGAAGTTACCCTCAGGCGTGCGATAGTCTCCCTTAGCTTGTTTGTTGCCGCGACGTATGCCGCAAGCAATGCCGCACGTAAAGAGGACGCTGTCCGTTTTGTCGAGCACATAAAGGCGCATGCGCGATTTCGACACGTAGATGTGCATGCCATCGTATTTTTCCATGAGGGCACGTTGTTTCTCTTGTTTGGCAGAATCAGTGAGTGCTTCTATCTCATCTTCTGTTGGATTGTCCTGCGTACGAATGAGGCTATCTTCGCGTTGAATTTCTGTTTCCTTTTCTTCAATCTCGGCTAGCATGGACGCTTGTTTTTTTCCACAAGCAGAGAGCAACAATACTAGCAAAGGTATAAGGCAAATATATTTTAGGTGTTTCATTTTCTTCTCTAATGAATTGCAAAAATACGAAGAATGTTTCAATACCCACCCCTTTCCTATAATAATTGTAAACGACAGATCCAGAATTTCATCATTTCCAATGAGATTGAACAAGAAACGACAAGAATTAAACTGTCCCCAAAAAGCAACTGCTTCCCTAAAAAAGTTTTTAAATCCTTACTTATTCTCACCTATTTAGTAGACTAATAATCAAAAAAAGCCTCTCTCAGAGATACGTCTGAAAGAGGCTTGGAATAAAATTGGCGGCGACCTACTCTCCCGCGGGTGTGCAGTACCATCGGCGCGGTTGGGCTTAACTTCTCTGTTCGGAATGGGAAGAGGTGATCCCCAACGCTATAACCACCAGAATATCGGTTGGACAACTTTTGAACCTATTTAATAGCTTTATTTGGTCTTCTTTTGTCTTTACTTCGTTCTCTTGAAGTTTTGATTTTTTGTACGAACTCTTAGCAGCCACGTCCCTTGCAGCGGAGACGGAGGCAAGTTTCGGGCAATTAGTAAGGCTCGGCTTTGACATCGCTGTCTTTACACC
>CDZR01016271.1_pt1 | contig 33472 bp, 25 predicted proteins | sample 554781 | NCBI WGS metagenome assembly CDZR01 (sample SAMEA3182065, study PRJEB8094) | gut metagenome | biome: human; feature: gut; material: Stool; isolation source: human stools | place: Canada | collected 2013-01-28
CCTCGTTGATTTCCTTCTTCACCCGGTTGCGGAAACGGTTGATGGTAATGAAATCCGGTTTCTCATATCCGGCCAGCCAGATATAATGGATGTCACGGTGAAGGAGCTTTTCAATTTTCCGGCAGGAGTAGATGTTGTTCATATAGGCATACAGAATGACCTTGAGCATCATCTTGGGGTGGTAAGGGCTGCGGCCGCATTCCTTATACAGCTTTCTGAAACTTTCAAGATTCAAGCCCTCAACCAGGACGTCAACCATGCGCACCGGATCGTTTTCTGCAATATCCTCATCAATTCTTTGAGGAAAAAGAACGGTTTGGTTGGGATTATAAGGACGAAAATGTATTTTTGTCATAGTAAAGAACTTATGCTTAAAGATACAAAATCTTTAGGTAATAACAAAGCCCCAGCTTGTGAAAGTCGGGGCTTTGTGCGTAAAAGAAAGAAGGGGTGCATTTTGACACACCTTCTTCCATATATTTACATCCGTACGGAATTATTCAGCACGCAAAGTGAAACGCTTGAAATCAACGATTTTCAATTCAGGGTCAGCTTCTTTCAGCACTTCTCTTACAGTCTTCTTGCCATCCATGATATCTTCCTGGTTCAGCAAGCAAACTTCTTTCAGGAATTTACCCAGACGACCTTTAGCAATATTCTGAATCATCTGTTCCGGCAGGTGTGCAGCTTTTTCAGCAGAAACTGTAGCAATGATATCTTTTGCCTTTGCTACGTCTTCAGCTGTAATCCATCCCTTAGCCATGTTGCTTTCCATGTGGTCTTCGCTGTCAACGTGAGCAGGGTTGATGCCGGCTTTCTTCAAAGCAGCCTCAACAGCTTTCTGTACTTGTTCAGCTTTTGTCTTCTCGATAGCAACTTCGATTTCTTTCTGCTTAACTTCTTCAGAAACACCGTCTTCGTCGATAGCCAGCGGATTCATGGCAGCAATCTGCATGGCCACTTGCTTAGCCAACTGTTCGTCAACATTTTTGTTGAAAGCAACAATCGTGCAAAGACCGTTTCTGTTCATGTGGTTGTACACAACCGTGGTTGCACCCTCTACAGTCAGATAACCGTCGAGTTCCATCTTTTCGCCTGTGATACCGCTACGGTCGGTTACTGCATCCTGTACAGTACCGTTACCCATCGGCAGGGCTTTTACTTCATCCAACGTCTTGCACTTATTGGCAACGGCAAGGTCAAGGATATCCTGAGTCAGTTTCACGAAGTCGGCATTCTGAGCTACGAAGTCGGTTTCGCACTTCAAAGCGATGATAACGGCAAAGTCACCGGTAGTCTTAGCCAAAACGCAGCCTTCAGAAGCTTCACGGTCTGAACGCTTAGCAGCAACAGCCTGTCCTTTTTTACGGATAATTTCCATTGCCTTATCGAAATCGCCTTCTGCATCGTTCAATGCATTCTTGCAATCCATCATACCAGCACCGGTCATTTTACGGAGCTTGGTTATATCAGCCATACTTACAGCCATACTATCTTTCCTTTATATTTTAGTTAATAAATATCGTTCTAAAAAGCGAAAAAGAGCTGAGAATAGAGAATTGAGAATTGCTGTAAAGTAACTCTCAACTTTCAATTCTCAACTCTCCACTATGAATTAAGCCTCTTCGTCTTCCTTAATGAAAGCGGCAGCTTTAGCTGCGTTGATTGCTTCCTCGTCAGACTTGTCGAGTCTTGCTTTTGTAGCTTTCTTCTTGCCTTTGTTGGCAGGAGCCTCACCGGCAGCTTCCATGTCTACCTTCTCAGCCTTACGTTCTTCCAAACCTTCCTGCATAGCAGCGCAGCAAGCATCCAAGATAACTTCTACCGACTTGGTAGCGTCATCGTTTGCCGGAATAACGAAGTCGATATTCGTAGGATCGGAGTTGGTATCAACGATACCGAATACAGGAATACCCAAACGGTTGGCTTCGCGAACTGCAATATTCTCCTTCATTACGTCGATAACGAACAAAGCAGACGGCAGACGAGTCAGGTCAGCGATAGAACCCAACGTCTTGTCCAACTTGGCACGTTGACGGGAGATTTGCAGGATTTCTCTCTTAGAGAGGTTAGAATAAGTACCATCGTTAGTCAGCTTATCGATAGTAGCCATCTTCTTCACAGCCTTACGGATTGTCGGGAAGTTGGTCAACATACCACCCGGCCAGCGCTCGATTACATAAGGCATATTTACAGATGCAGCCTTGTCGGCAACCACCTGCTTAGCTTGTTTTTTAGTAGCAACAAACAGGACTTTCTTTCCTGATTTAGCGATTTGCTTCAAAGCTTCAGCAGCTTCGTCAATTTTAGCAACCGTCTTGTTGAGGTCAATGATATGAATACCATTGCGCTCCATGAAGATATAAGGAGCCATTGCAGGGTTCCACTTTCTTTTCAAGTGACCGAAGTGACAACCGGCTTCCAATAATGTATCAAAATTAGTTCTTGACATTTTGTTTTAATCTTTAAATCGTTTACTTTCTTTTTTGTTTTTTCTAAACCAACCGCCGGGTAGCCTATCCGAATGAAGAGTCCCGGTAGTTTAGATACTAAACGCTTTTTCAGTTGAGAGTTGAGAGGTGAAAGTCGAGAATTAAGCAACTTGTCCGCCCCAACCGTTCTCCAACTCTTAACGTTTACTGAACTGGAATCTACGACGAGCTTTCGGCTGTCCCGGTTTCTTACGTTCAACAGAACGGGGATCGCGAGTCATGAAGCCTTCAGCACGGAGAGCAGCTTTATCTTCAGCATTGATTTTCACCAAAGCGCGAGCAATTGCAAGACGCAATGCCTGAGACTGTCCGGTGAAACCGCCACCGCAGAGGTTTACTTTGATGTCGTACTTTTCAGCAACACCCAGCTTGTTCAACGGTTGTTTAACTACATACTGAAGAATGCTTGATGGAAAGTACTCTGCGAGGTCTCTCTTGTTAATAGTAATCTTTCCAGTACCTTCGCTTACGAAAATACGTGCAATTGCACTTTTACGTCTGCCTAATGCATTTACTACTTCCATTATCTCTTATTTAAGTGCGTTAATATCAATCATTTTCGGGTTCTGAGCATCATGTTTGTGCTCGCTGCCGGCATATACATACATATTACCCAGCAATTTGGCGCCCAACTTATTTTTAGGCAGCATACCCTTTACTACTTTTCTCAGCAACTTGTCATCACCGTTCGGTTTTGCCTGCAAACGAGCAGGAGTGATTTCTCTCTGACCGCCGGGATAGCCTGTGTATGACAGATATACCTTGTCATTCCACTTATTACCGGTTAATTTTACTTTGTCGGCATTGATAATGATTACATTATCGCCGCAATCTACGTGAGGAGTAAAGTTAGGTTTATACTTTCCTCTCAACAGTTTCGCAACTTTTGCGCCCAGACGACCCAATACCTGGTCTGTAGCGTCAACAATGACCCATTCTTTAGTCACTGTAGCTTTGTTTGCAGAAATGGTCTTGTAACTTAAAGTATCCACTCTTAATTGTTTTTTAAATGTTACTACTAAATTTTTGCTTCACCACGAATCAACCGCCTCGGACAAAGGGAGATTAATCCGCTATGAATTAAATGCTTATCCTTATGAGATAATAATCGGCTTGCAAAGGTACGGATTTTCTTATAACTGGCAAACGTTTTCTTCTTTTTTTTGATTTGCACTTGGCTGATATACAACAAAAAGAAATTCTCTTCCGAGGAAATCCGTATTTCCTCGGAAGAGAATTTCAAAAGTTCCCGCCCGCACACGCAAACACTTATAAACAGAAAATTTTCCGGATTTGCGCAAGGGACATAAAACGACATTCGTTTTATACTACCGAACAATGTCTACCGGAAACGCGGATGGCATATTTACCCGTTTCCATGTTTCATGGAACCATGTATTCAGTTCATTTCCGTTTAAATCTTTTGCGATAAAGTATTTCAGGTACATCACACCTCCCTCACCCATTTCAAATTCAAGGATATTGTCCTTATTATCCAACATAGGAAGATGGATGTTCCTCTCGATACTTTCCTTATAGGCTGTACCCGATATTTGCCGATAGGTACCATACCCCGTAATAATGGCATCTGCACCGGGCCGTATCGTGAAGTTAACAATGCGACCGTCATCGCTCAGTACCTTAAATGTATTACTCGGCTTCAATGTTCCGGGAATTTCCGGATTTTCAGACACATAATGACACAACTGCCAAATACCTTCCAGATGCGCCGGCTCAAAAGCAGCCTTATCCTGCGCCCGGACTCCTGTTACCGCAAGCAGCACCACTGCCAGCATGGTAAAGAAATAATTCTTTTTCATATTCGTATGATATTGGTTAACGCTATGCCACTCCTATTGACACAAATATAAAGATTTATTTCGAGAAAATAACAGTTTATCCGATAAAAAAAGCCCGCATAAACCAAAGTTTATACGAGCTTATCCGTCAAGGATATTTTATTTCGTTCTCCGGCGGTTAGAACTCGGCATTGCGCGGAGTACGCGGGAACGGTATCACGTCACGAATGTTAGTCATACCGGTTACAAACAGCAACAGACGTTCAAAGCCCAATCCGAAGCCTGAGTGCGGGCACGTACCGAACTTGCGGGTATCAAGATACCACCACATATCCTTCATCGGAATATGAAGTTCTTCGATGCGGTTCATCAGTTTGGCATAATCGGACTCACGCTCGGAACCGCCGATTATCTCGCCAATCTTCGGGAAGAGCACATCCATAGCACGTACCGTTTTGCCATCGTCGTTCTGCTTCATATAGAACGCCTTGATTTCTTTCGGATAATCCGTCAGGATAACTGGACGCTTGAAGTGGTCTTCCACCAAATAACGTTCGTGCTCGGAAGCCAGGTCGACCCCCCAGTATACGGGGAATTCAAACTTATGTCCCTGCGCTACGGCTTCTTCCAGAATCTTGATGCCTTCCGTATAAGGCAGACGAACGAAGTTTTCTTTCAGTACACCTTGCAAGCGCTCTATCAAACCCTTGTCAAACATATCATTCAAGAACTTCACATCATCGGCGCAGTTATCCAAAGCCCACTGTACGCAGAACTTGATGAATTCTTCCGCCAAGTCCATGTTATCGGTAATGTCATTGAACGCAACTTCCGGCTCCACCATCCAGAACTCAGCCAAGTGACGGGGGGTATTGGAGTTTTCCGCACGGAACGTAGGCCCGAACGTATAGATAGCGCCCAACGCCGTAGCGGCAAGTTCACCTTCCAATTGGCCGGAAACCGTCAGACTCGCCTGCTTTCCGAAAAAATCGTCATCGTAGATAATAGAACCGTTTTCGTCTTTCTTCAAATCATAAAGGTTCATCGTAGTAACCTGAAACATCTGTCCAGCTCCTTCGCAGTCGGAAGCCGTAATGATAGGCGTATGGAAATAGAAGAACCCTTTCTTATGGAAGAATTCATGAATGGCAATAGCCATATTGTGACGGATACGGAACACAGCACCGAATGTATTCGTACGAGGACGCAGATGGGCTATCTCGCGAAGGAACTCCATAGAGTGCCCTTTTTTCTGCAAAGGATACGTATTGTCGCAAGTACCCAACACTTCAATTTCACGTGCCTGGATTTCAGCTTTCTGACCGGAGCCTACCGATTCCGTCAGCACACCGTTCACGCTCAAACAAGCTCCTGTGGTAATTTCTTTCAGCATCTGCTCATCGAAGTTTGCCAAATCCACCACAATCTGCACATTATTTATTGTAGAACCGTCGTTCAGCGCGATAAAATTAACTTGCTTACTACCTCTGCGGGTACGAACCCAACCTTTCACGTTGACCATAGCGCCAAAATCCTCGCGCTTCAGCAGGTCAACAATCTTTGTTCTACTAATCTTTTCCATAAAACAGTTATTATAACTTGATTATATATATTATTCGAAAGAGCCCATGCGCAGGAAGTTCACCTCTTGTTCCGTGAGGTAACGCCACTCGCCGCGACGCAAGCCTTTCTTGGTTAAGCCGGCAAAGAATACACGATCCAGTTTCACAACCTTGTATCCCAGCGATTCGAAAATACGACGCACGATACGGTTCTTGCCGGAGTGAATTTCTATGCCCACTTCATCTTTTTTGAAATCATCCGTATAGCTGATAGCATCTGCCTGGATTTCACCATCGTCCAACTGAATGCCGGCTGCAATCTGCTCCATATCGGCTTTAGTCAGATTCTTATCCAAATGCACATGATATATTTTCTTTTTCAGATACTTGGGATGGGTCAGCTTGGAAGCCAGGTCGCCATCGTTCGTCAGCAACAATACCCCCGTAGTATTACGGTCCAGACGACCTACCGGATAGATACGTTCGTCACAAGCACCTTTCACCAAGTCCATAACAGTACGACGCGCCTGCGGGTCATCGGAAGTTGTCACCGTATCTTTCGGCTTATTCAACAGGACATATATCTTACGTTCGATGCTGACCGTCTGGTCGTGAAACTTCACTTCATCGCCACGCTTAATCTTAGTACCCAATTCCGTAACCACTTCTCCGTTTACAGACACTACGCCTGCCGTAATAAACTCATCCGCTTCACGACGCGAGCATACACCGGCATTAGCCAGAAACTTATTCAAACGAATCGGTTCGTTCGGATCGACAAACTGTTCTTTATACTCTATCTGTTTCTTCTTACTGTACTTGGCATTGGGATCGTAATCTCCCGTACGGCGAATCGGGCGACTGTAGCTGTCTCTGTTGCCATAAGGGCGTTGAGGACGGTCGCCATTCGAGTTATAGCGCGGACGGAAAGGGCGGTCACCACCGGCATTGTTACCATAAGGACGCTGAGGACGGTCGCCACCTTCACTGTTATAACGGGGACGATAAGGACGGTCACCGCCGGCATTGTTACCGTAAGGACGCTGAGGACGGTCGCCACCTTCACTGTTATAACGGGGACGGTAAGGACGGTCACCGCCGGTATTGTTACCGTAAGAGCGCTGAGGACGGTCGCCACCTTCACTGTTATAACGGGGACGGTAAGGACGGTCACCGCCGGTATTGTTACCGTAAGAGCGCTGAGGACGGTCGCCACCTTCACTGTTATAACGGGGACGGTAAGGACGGTCACCGCCGGTATTGTTACCGTAAGAGCGTTGAGAACGGTCGCCACCTTCACCATTATAGCGAGGACGGTAAGAACGGTCGTTGTTATAGGAACGCTGAGAACGGTCGCCATTTTCCGCATTCGGATTAAAGCGCTGACGGTAAGGACGGTCACTGCTATAAGAACGTTGCGGACGATCTCCATTTTCACTATTAAATCTCGGACGATAAGGGCGGTCACCATTTTCACGGTTATAAGACGGGCGACTATAGCTTCCCTCTCTGTTAAATTGGTTACCATCACGGCCGGCGCCTGAATTCTCCTCTGAAGAAGAAGCATCACGCCAAGTTTCATTTTCTGTACTCATTGTTTTATTCGAATAAAATTAAACCTACTGGCCTCACGGCCATTCTTTCTTTATCTCTAATTACCTTTATTTTAGCTTATAACAAATTCCGGATTAAAAAAGTTGAAATCTCCGGTTTCCCTTGTCGCTTCTTAAAGCCCCGTATATGTATGGGGAGTAATTGCACGTAATTCTTTCTTTATATCTTCGCTTACATTCAATTCTTCTATGAATTCCTTGATAGAATTCTCTGTGATAGCCTGATTGGTACGTGTCAATGCTTTCAGTGCTTCGTAAGGATGCGGATATGCCTCACGGCGCAGGATTGTTTGAATGGCCTCGGCCACAACACTCCAGCAGTTATCCAAATCGCGATAGATAGCAGTTTCGTTCAACAGCAGCTTGCGCAATCCTTTCAATGAACTCTGAATGGCTATTATGATATGTCCGAACGGAACGCCCACATTACGCAATACGGTAGAATCCGTCAGGTCGCGCTGCAAACGTGACACCGGCAACTTCACAGCCAGATGTTCAAGGATAGCGTTTGCTATACCCAGATTACCTTCGGCATTTTCAAAATCAATCGGATTCACTTTATGCGGCATTGCACTCGAACCAACCTCACCAGCCTTAATCTTCTGCTTGAAATATTCCATGGAGATATACTGCCAGAAGTCACGGTTCATATCAATCATCACCGTATTAATTCGCTTCATCGCATCGAAGATAGCAGACAGATTATCATAATTGGAAATCTGAGTCGTATATTCTTCGCGCTCCAACCCCAGTTTCTCTGCAACGAACTTAGTACCGAAAGCTTTCCAGTCATATTCCGGATAAGCCACATGATGTGCATTGTAATTTCCCGTAGCACCGCCAAACTTAGCAGTAACCGGACAAGCCTTCAATGCAGCCAGTTGGCGTTCCAAACGATATACAAACACCATTATCTCTTTTCCCAGACGAGTAGGAGAAGCCGGCTGTCCGTGCGTTTTGGCGAGCATAGGAATATTCGCCCACTCTTCGGCATAAGCACGGAGTTGCGCTATCAATTCCTCTATCTGCGGATAATACACCTGTTCCAATGCCTCTTTTACAGACAAAGGAATAGAAGTATTGTTAATATCCTGTGAAGTCAGCCCGAAGTGGATAAACTCTTTATAGTCGTCCATTCCGCCTAACTTATCAAATTCTTCTTTCAAAAAATATTCAACAGCCTTCACATCATGGTTAGTCACGCTTTCAATATCCTTGATACGTCCGGCATCGGCTTCTGAAAAATTACGGTAAATATTTCTCAAAGTTTCGAATACATCCTTATTCACCCCTCTCAACTGAGGCAAAGGCAGTTCACATAAGGTTATAAAATATTCCACTTCAACCTGTACACGGTATTTTATCAGTGCGAATTCCGAGAAATAGGCAGCCAAAGCATCTGTCTTGCCCCTGTAGCGACCGTCAATCGGGGAGATTGCGGTAAGTAAATCAAGTTCCATACGTCGTATTTATGATAATTATCGGATTGCAAAATTACGGCTTTTTTCCGAGTAATCAGGTATAATGGGGAAATAAATTAAAAAAATGAAGTTTCAGAATAAAAAAAAATAGCTTTGCATATAATATGCAAAGCTAAAGTTCATAACAATCGTGTGGGCGTTGACGGATTCGAACCGCCGACCCTCTGCTTGTAAGGCAGATGCTCTGAACCAGCTGAGCTAAACGCCCTTTTGATAAACGAAAGTGCTTGTTTTTTTTTGTGTGGGCGTTGACGGATTCGAACCGCCGACCCTCTGCTTGTAAGGCAGATGCTCTGAACCAGCTGAGCTAAACGCCCGTACACTTCCGTTTCAAAAGCGATGCAAAGGTACAGCTTATTTTGAAATTACCAAAACTTTCGCCATTTATTTTTCAAGTTTTTTTTCACACGACATCAACTACTATTGAATTTCAACCAATTAGCTTCATCACTTTTTTATATCATTTTTGCGGATTACCTTTGCCGGATTCCCAACAGCCACACAATCGGACGGAACATCCTTGGTCACTACGCTTCCCGCACCTATAATGCAACGGTCGCCAATAGTTACCCCGGGACAAATAACAGCGCCACCGCCAATCCAACAATCTTCACCTATCGCCACCGGATAGGCATACTCTTGCTCTACACGCCTCTCCAGATAATCAAACGGGTGTTGAGGGGTATAAATCTGCACACAAGGACCTATCAGCGTATATGCTCCAACAGTGATATAACCACCGTCCAGAAAAGTACAATTGGAGTTGATAAAGACATGTTCCCCAAGGCGGATACCATCACCATGATCGCAACAAAAAGGCGGGCAAATAGTGGCAGAAGCTGGAATGCCTGGTATCAATTCTTCCAATACGCTCCGGCATTCTTCCTCATAACCACTCATAGCATTCAGCTTCAGCAACAGTTTTTTCGCACGTTTAAAACGTTCTTGAATTTCCGGAGAAGCCGTATTCGCCAATTGTGAACTCCGCATTTTATCTACCTCATCCATATTCTTATCCATTTTTTATTGTACAATATGCTACAAACCATTACATATATGCAGCAATGCCATCAGTTTCTCCATCCAGTCTTCATCGGGAGCCACATGCAATCCGCGTATGCCAAGCGCTTCCGCGGCCTTGATATTCTTTAAACTGTCATCTATAAATATCGTTTCTTCAGCTTTCATACCGTCAGCAGCCAATGCTTTCAGGAAAATATCCGGTTCAGGCTTGTAAGCCTGCATTTCATAGCTGCAAAACAGCGTGTCAAAATAATCGCTTATCGGTTTATGTTCGTCACTGAACTTATCACTGCGGGTAAAAGCCATAATAAACGGATTAGTATTGCTAAGCAGGCAAATGTGATACTCCTCTTTTAACTTCAATAAATTGTGAAGCCGGTTCAGAGGCACATCACGTATAAAGCCCAGCCAGCAATATTGCGCCTCATCCCAACTGACAGATTCGCGCCCGGCAGCCTCAGCCATTCTCCGGCAAAACTCACCGGCATCAATCTTTCCCGTCTCTACGTCCAGGAAAAAGCCTTTTTGACCGTATTCTCCCATATACTCATCCGTATTCACTCCCGCTTCACGAAAACGGCGGAAAGCCTCTTCCGAATTCTGGCGGAATATCACACCGCCCATATCAAATAATATATTCTTTATCATATACCAATGCTTATTTAAGGAAAACGGACACCCGTTGCCGGATGTCCGCTTTATTACAATAATATATCAACCGGCTTATTTATATTCCTGCCAGCTCTTGATTTGGATATCTTCCATCTTCATCTCACAGAAAGCTTCAATGAAAGCACCTGCCAGACGGGCATTCGTAATCAACGGAATATTATGGTCGATAGCACCGCGGCGAATCTTGTAACCGTTGGTCAGCTCGCGTTTAGAGTGGTTCTTCGGAATATTTACAATCAAGTCGAACTTATGTTCGGCAATCATTGTCATTACATTATTCTCCGCATCGGCACGTTCATCCGGCCAGAACACAGCTTCGGTGCTTACACCGTGCGCATTGAGGAATGCAGCGGTACCTGCTGTAGCGTAAATCTTATATCCCTTCGCAAAAAGCATGCGGCTGGCATCCAGCAAGTCCACTTTCGATTTCATTGCACCGGAAGAGAACATCACACCTTTTTCAGGACGCGGAATCTTGAAACCGGTAGCAATCATGGAGTTCAGCAATGCTTCGGAGAAGTCGTCGCCGATACAGCCTACCTCTCCCGTAGAAGACATATCCACTCCCAATACCGGGTCTGCGTTATGCAGGCGGGAGAATGAGAACTGGGAAGCCTTCACGCCAATCCAGTCGATGTCAAACGCCGACTTGTCCGGACGAGAGTAAGGAGCATCCAGCATAATCTTTGTGGCCGTCTCGATAAAGTTACGTTTCAGCACTTTGGATACAAACGGGAAACTACGTGAAGCACGCAGGTTACATTCGATAACTTTCACCTCATTGTTACGTGCCAGGAACTGGATGTTGAAAGGACCGGAGATATTGAGTTCCTTTGCAATCTGACGGCTGATTTTCTTGATACGGCGTGCCGTAGCGAAGTAAATTTTCTGTGCCGGGAATACCAGCGTAGCGTCACCGGAGTGCACACCGGCAAACTCAACATGCTCGGAAATGGCATATTCCACCACCTCGCCGTTCTGTGCCACGGCATCGAACTCAATCTCTTTCGTATTCTGCAGGAACTGAGAAACCACTACCGGATATTCCTTGGAAACCTCGGCAGCCATTTTCAGGAAGTTCTCCAATTCTTCTTCATCGTAGCATACATTCATTGCAGCACCGGAAAGCACATACGACGGACGCACCAATACCGGATAGCCTACTTTCTCAACGAAGCCCTTCACATCTTCCAGACTGGTAAGTTCCTGCCAAGCCGGCTGGTCGATGCCGAGCTGGTCGAGCATGGCAGAGAATTTGTTACGGTTCTCTGCACGGTCGATAGAAACAGGCGAAGTACCCAATACAGGAACAGACTGGCGATAGAGTTTCATTGCCAGGTTGTTAGGAATCTGGCCGCCTACGGATACGATTACGCCGCGCGGCTGTTCGAGGTCGATAACATCGAGCACACGTTCAAAAGAAAGTTCGTCGAAGTACAGACGGTCGCACATATCGTAATCGGTAGATACTGTTTCGGGGTTATAGTTAATCATGATGGATTTGTACCCCAACTTGCGTGCAGTCTGGATAGCGTTCACCGAACACCAGTCGAACTCAACGGAAGAACCGATACGATAAGCTCCCGAACCCAATACAACTACCGATTTTTCATTCTTATAATAGTTCACATCATACCCTTGTACGGCATACGTCATATAAAGGTAGTTCGTCAGTTCCGGATGCTCGGAAGCGACGGTATTGATACGTTTCACAGCCGGAAGAATACCCAGTTCCTTACGACGGGCGCGTACCATAAGATTTTCCTTTTCCATATTACCTTCCGGATTCAGTACGAAACGTGCAATCTGGAAGTCGGAGAAACCGAGCACTTTCGCTTCACGCAGCACATCGGCAGGAATATCTTCCACCTTATTATATTGTGAGAGTTTATTCTTATAGTCTACGATGTTCTTCAGTTTGCCGAGAAACCAGGGGTCAATCTTCGTCAGCTCAAAGATACGGTCGATTGTATAGCCTTTTTCCAGAGCCTGGGCGATAGCGAACACACGCAGATCGGTGGGATGAGCCAATTCGTGATCCAAATCTTCGAATTCCACACTATCATTACCCACAAAGCCGTGCATGCCTTGACCTATCATACGCAAACCTTTCTGGATAATTTCCTCGAAAGAACGGCCGATAGACATGATTTCACCTACAGACTTCATGCTTGAACCGATTTCGCGAGACACACCTGCAAACTTCGTCAAATCCCAACGGGGAATCTTACAAATCAGGTAATCCAATTGCGGAGCTTCATAAGCAGAATTCGGAGTTCCCATTTCACCGATTTGGTCGAGCGTATAACCCAATGCAATCTTGGCGGCAACAAAAGCGAGCGGATAACCGGTAGCTTTGGATGCCAATGCAGAAGAACGGGACAAACGGGCGTTCACCTCGATTACACGATAGTCGTTGGTTTCGGCGTTGAACGCATACTGAATGTTACATTCACCCACGATGCCGAGGTGGCGGATACACTTGGTAGAAAGTACCTGCAACATCTTCACCTGTTCGTCGGTAAGCGAGCAGGTAGGAGCAACCACGATAGACTCACCGGTATGGATACCCAGAGGGTCGAAGTTTTCCATGCTTGCTACGGTGAAGCAGTGGTCGTTGGCGTCGCGGATTACCTCGAATTCGATTTCTTTCCAACCTTTCAGGGATTCTTCCACCAGGATTTGCTTGGAGAACGTGAAAGAACTTTCAGCCAGTTTGACAAACGCTTCCTCGTCCGGACAGATACCGCTGCCCAAACCACCCAAAGCATAAGCCGAGCGTACCATTACCGGATAGCCGATTTCGCGGGCAGCTTTCAAGGCATCTTCCATGCTTTCCACAGCGTGGCTCTTCGGAGTTTTCATAGGAATCTCATCCAGCTTCTTCACAAAGAGGTCGCGGTCTTCCGTGTACATGATAGCCTCTACCGAAGTACCCAACACACGCACACCGTATTTCTGCAAAGTACCGTTCAGGTAAAGTTCCGTACCGCAGTTCAGCGCAGTCTGTCCGCCGAAAGCCAGCAGAATACCGTCCGGCTGTTCTTTTTTGATGATTTCTTCTACGAAATAAGGAGTTACCGGCAAGAAATAAACTTTATCGGCAATACCTTCTGATGTCTGAATTGTAGCAATATTCGGGTTTACCAATACCGAACCCACACCTTCTTCGCGCAAAGCCTTCAAAGCCTGCGAACCGGAATAATCAAACTCTCCGGCCTGACCGATCTTGAGCGCACCCGAGCCCAAGACAAGCACTTTCTTCAAATTCTTTTCCATATTCTCTTATTGTCTATTTAAGTTCATTCTTCACATTCCGGCACAAAAAAAATGCGTTACCCCGAATAAGGATTAACGCATTACCAAAGAACTAAAAATATCGTTTTCGGAAAAAGAGAAACCGACAGCCAGCGAATGAAATTCATTCGAACGTAGGTTATATGTACTTCTCTTTTCCTGCGATTGCATAATTATCTCTAAAATTTTTGCAAAGTAACGACTTATTTACGATTTGAGCAAATTAATCAAAGGAATAAATTTCTTATCCGAAAAGAATAGTTACTTTTACCGCAATGCAGTCTTTGAATATAGCAGGAAGGATACTTCTTGAAGAAAAATCAAACAGATACCAAAGAATATGGGGATAAAACAGAAAAGGCAGGCACCAGCCTTCCCGGATGCTACACCGGGTTTTGGGCGACAGAGCGGACTTTCACTGTTTAATTTTTAAAGCAATGCACTGCATTCGATAAAAATAATGGTATCTTTGCATTCCGTTATAACAGACAGAGTTTTATGAAGAAAAAATAATCAGTACAGATATGGCAAAAGAAAAAATCATCCTTACGGGCGACCGTCCCACGGGACGCCTGCATATCGGACATTATGTAGGCTCATTAAGACGCAGAGTGGAATTGCAGAACTCCGGACTGTATGACAAGACGTTCGTGTTCATAGCCGATGCACAAGCATTGACAGATAACATGGAAAACCCGGAAAAAGTACGTCAGAACGTTATCGAAGTAGCTCTTGATTATCTGGCTTGCGGGTTGGATCCTACGAAGAGTACCATCTTTATCCAGTCACAGATTCCGGAATTGTGCGAACTGACATTCTATTATATGGACCTTGTCACCGTATCGCGCCTGCAACGTAATCCGACGGTAAAGACGGAAATCCAGATGCGCAACTTTGAAACAAGTATTCCGGTGGGATTCTTCACCTACCCTATCAGCCAGGCTGCGGACATTACGGCGTTCCGCGCCACCACCGTTCCCGTTGGCGAAGATCAGGAACCGATGATTGAACAAGCCCGTGAAATCGTACGCCGCTTCAACTTTATCTACGGCGACACATTGGTAGAACCGGAAATCCTTCTGCCTGACAATGCAGCCTGTCTGCGTCTGCCGGGTACAGACGGAAAAGCCAAGATGAGTAAGTCTTTGGGCAACTGTATCTACCTTTCCGATACAGCCGACGAGATTCAGAAGAAAGTGAAGAGCATGTACACCGACCCCGATCATCTGCGCGTACAAGACCCGGGCAAGATTGAGGGAAATACCGTATTTACTTATTTGAACGCTTTCTGCCGCCCCGAACACTTCGAGCGTTACCTGCCCGACTATCCTTCTCTGGAAGAATTGAAAGCCCACTATCAACGTGGCGGTTTAGGCGATATGAAAGTGAAAGGCTTCCTCAACAATATCATGCAGGAAACTTTGGAGCCGATTCGTAACCGCCGCAAGGAATTCGAAAAAGATATTCCGGCTATCTACGATATGCTGAAGAAAGGCTGTGAAGTGGCACGCGAAACAGCCGCAGCGACATTGGACGACGTGCGTCGTGCCATGAAGATTAACTATTTCGATGATGCGGAACTTATTGCAGAGCAGGTAAAGAAATTCAGCGCGGAATAATCTCCGCGCGACAAGGCATAAAAGAGAGGGCTGTATCCGGTGGCGGATACAGCCCTTGTTCTTTTCTATTTATCTGTTAGTTAGCTGATTTCACTAATACCACACGGTTCAGAATCGGTTGTCCGAACTTGTCGACACCACCATCGGCAGAAATTTTCAAGCGGTTGGCAGGGATACCGTAATCCTTTACCAAAACATCCACTACAGCCTGTGCACGTTTCAAGCTCAGCTCTTTGTTGAATTCAGGAGTACCTGTTGCAGAGTCAGCATAGCCGTTTACGGTGTAGGTAGTGTTCGGGAACTCTTGCATCTGTTTGGCCAGATAAGAAATGTTCATCACCTCACGCGGAGATACTTCGGCAGAACCAATCTTGAAGAATACGGTACGCGGTGCGATATTCGGATCGGTAACGACAACTTCAGTTTCGGTAACTTCCACCGGTTTGTTCTGTGCAGCGGTCAGAGCCGACTCCAACTGTTGGTTGGCAGCAGCCATTTCAGCTATCTGCTGTTGCATGGCAGACAGCTCAAGAGCGGAAATCAATTGTGGCGTCGGACGGTTGAAACCACGTTTCGGGAAGTGGTAAGTCAAGCCAAGCGTTGCACTGAACACACCATCATACCCCTTACCGGCAGCTGTTCCGTCAAATTTATCTTCGGCTCCCATTGCACTAAGTTCCAAATTAATGTCTATTGCATTTGAAATGCGAAAGCGGTTGATGATACCGGCATTCAGAGCAAGTGCCTGACGGTGAGGCTTCGTATAGTTATGAGTGAGACCGGCACCCAAATAAGGAATGATTTCATATACACGGTCTTCGTTGTATCCGCCAAACAAGGCATTCAGGTTGAACATTACATCACCGTGGAAATTCATGTAATCAAAGCGTTGCTTGTACGAACCATTCGCACGCTGAGTACCCTTTACATAATCAGCAAAGGGATCCATGGTAAAGCCTTTTGCCTGAAGGCCGCTATACTGCAAACGTAATCCGAGCCCCGGAGTAAACCATTTACCCACAGAAATATTCATCGTGGGACTAATGCGCTTTCCGAAATCACCCAACTGCTGGTCGTTATCTCCATACATTACCGATGCACCGCCACCGATAGAGAAAAACCAGTTGCTCCAGAATGGATTTGTGATTACCTGGTACTTATCCTGTACCTGAATAATGTCAACCTGCTCTACAACAACAGGTTTTTGTTGTGCCATAGTGGCAGCAGATACGCCGGCCAAAGCCAGCAACATTAGAATCTTTTTCATATACCTTAAAATAGTTAAGTTGGTTAATTAAATTCTTTATCATTCAAACTGATTAATTAACGCCGACAAGACTAAAAGGTTCTGAAAAAAAGATTTTTTTTAATTGTTATGGATAAATAATGTACAAATCATCATTTCTGGAACAACTTTTCAATATCCTCTTCCCTGATAGTGGAAAGCACCGTACGGCCATCAGGCGTATAGCTGGGCGTGGAACAGGCAAAAAGGCTGTCTACCAAATTGGACATCTCATCATTGCTCAGCACCTGTCCGTAAACGATAGCTGCTGCGCGCGCCAGTGTCAGCGCAAGGATTGTCCGGACTTCTTCCTTGACGTCACTGCCTTTCTCCATGGCGGTATGTACCATATTGCGCACCAGTTCCACCGGATTCAACCCCTCGATGCCGGAAGGAATACCATTGATGGCGTAGCTGCCGCCACCTAAAGGACTGAGGTCAAAACCGACTGCCGCCAAATCGTCCGACAGACTTTCCAGCACCGCAGCTTCGGAAACTGGCAATTGAATCAATTCCGGAAATAACACACCCTGAGATACTCCCTGCCTTTGGCGAATTTGAGTCATGTACCGGTCGAACAGCACACGAACATGCGCACGGTGCTGATCTATCAACATCAGACCGGATTTTACGGAAGTAAGGATAAAACGTCCTTTGAATTGCAAATGCTGTGCCCCTTTCTCCATGGAAGAAGAATCACCGGAATACAAAGAAGAAGATTGGGAAGCGGGCTCAACAGCTTCCGTTACAGCGGAAACCGCCTCCTCGAAAGCAAGCGGTTCTTCCTCGACAGGCTCATTCATTCTGCTTGCTTTCTCCAAACCGGAATACAGCCCCTCCCACTCTACACTTTGGCGCGGATAACTTCCTCCGCTGCTATAAGAAGAGGCAGAGGAAGTCTTGAAAGGATTGAAGTCCACATTATAATGCACCTTAGGCGGTTCGATGGGGCGGCTCTGCTCAAATGCCGGAATATCAGGCATACCCTCTGTATCAAAATCTATAGACGGTACAGCATTGAATTTTCCAAGCGATTCCTTCACAGCCGCTGAAAGTATCTGCCAAATAGCCTGCTCGTTCTCAAACTTGATTTCCGTCTTTGTAGGATGAATGTTTACATCTATATTCGCAGGGTCTACCTCGAAATAGATGAAATAGGATATCTGTTCGCCGGCAGGAATCAGTTGCTCATAGGCATCCATAACTGCCTTATGAAAATATGGATGGCGCATATAGCGGCCGTTCACAAAAAAATACTGGTGCGCACCTTTCTTACGGGATGCCTCCGGCTTTGCCACAAAACCGGAAACTTTTATCATCGTCGTGTCTACATCCACCGAAAGCAACTGCTGGTTCAACTTCTTACCGAATATGGCGAGAATGCGCTGGCGCAACGGCATGACAGGTAAATTGAACAACTCCGCATCATTACTATACAGATAGAAAGCAACATCCGGATGCACCAAGGCTATGCGCTCAAACTCGGCAAGAATATTGCTTAATTCCGTTGAATTTGCTTTCAGAAACTTACGGCGGGCTGGAATATTGAAGAATAGGTTCTTCACTGAAAAGTTACTTCCCTTAGGACAAGAAACAGCCTCCTGACTCTCTACTTTGGAACCGGCAATAACCAGACGCGTACCAAGTTCTTCACCGGCCGGACGGGTTTTCAACTCTACCTCCGCCACCGCCGCAACAGACGCCAGCGCTTCACCGCGAAAACCCATTGTACGTAACGCAAACAAATCAGAGGCCTCACGTATCTTGGAAGTGGCATGACGCTCAAAGGACAGACGCGCATCCGTTTCGGACATTCCTTTTCCATCGTCAATAACCTGGATGCAGGTCTTTCCGGCATCCGTTACCAAAACATGTATTTCTGTGGCTTCTGCATCAATCGCGTTTTCTACCAATTCCTTGATGACAGACGCCGGACGCTGAATCACCTCTCCGGCAGCAATCTGGTTCGCAACCGAATCGGGCAGCAAATGAATGATATCGCTCATGATAAGTATAAAGTATAAAGTATGAAATAAAGGGTACAGAAAAAATTAGATAATACCGTTGGTAATGGCATACCACAAATATATCAGCAATGCCACAACCACCAGTATCACCCCCAGATGCACCGGTCTGCGTCCGCTTTCCTTACGACGTTTCAGATGGGTAGTGCCTTCAATGAACTTCCCCCGGATATCTTCGGGCGAAAATTCCTTTTCCGGCAACATGCCTAACTCGCGTTTGGCATCTTCCTCCATTTTGGCCAGTTTCTCTTTCCGTTCATCTACATAAATGTATGAATGATGAAATCCCCGCGGCTTACGCATTGCAAACATTCCCATAGCATTATTTTTTAGTTCGTTTTATATGCATATCTCTTGGCGAAGTTAAAGGTTTCCGGTCACTTTTCTGCAATGTTTCACCCGCTTTTTTACCCCGCCACTCAAAGATGTCATCCTTGTTCAAGGGACGAATATAATCAAACCACACAAATGAAGGAAGTTTCATCTTGTCGGCCGGTATTTGGTCCATAGGATACAATATGCCGTTGGACTTGCCTATCAATGCAGCTTCTTCCATTTTACGGTCTTTGAGATAAATACGCAGGAAACTGCCTTCGGCATAGTTCATGCCAATCATTGTACTGTCTTTCTCTTCCGGATAGAATACAATCAGGACATTACCGTTCACATCTACCCGGCGCATATCTCCGTCCTGGAAAAAAGCTTTCATCTCCTTGCCTGTCACTTGGTTATAATGGATAGAATCTTTCTGTTCCACAGCCAGCGCCTGATTAATGATGTGCGCCCAGTCGATGGTGCTGTCGTTCATGTAGACCTTTACCTCCTCACCGAGCAACTGCTGCGCACCGTGCCACAAAACAGGGTCGGTATACATCGTCAAACAGGAATCCTTGGAATTATAAACCAAAGAATCGCACACTGCCTGCACATCTGTGCGGTAAGCACGCACCTTGTGATAAACACGCATTTCACGATAGGCAGAGTCTGTATTCATGTGGTACGTTACCAAACGCAGTGTATCACCATGCATAAAAAGACTGTCACCCTGAGAATAGTCTATAGCAACGGCACGTTGGGTAGCAATGGCATTACCGGTTAGCTCATTATAAAAACAGTAATTGCCGGTAAGCATATTCTTATTCACCGTATCATTCATCTGTACGTTATCGAAAGCTTCACCATAACCCAGCTTGCGGTCATAAAAAAGACTGTCTCCGGTAAGTTTTTTGCCTTCATTAGTCAAAATGGAACGGTCCAACAGCTCTGCTTGCTCGGATACGGTATTGTATTCTCCACGCTCCGAATAGATATGGTTCTTATCACTGACTATATCGGAAGGTCCCAGAATCGTAGCGATTTTGGACTCCGTACTGTACTTTAACGTATCGGAAGTCAGAACAAACTTCGGATTTACCAATTTCACTTCATGGTTGAACACTGCCAGTTTGGTTGCCGGGCTGTATTCTCCCCATTCGGAAGTCAGGACATTTTCTTCATCGGTCAGCGTACCGCCGTCAAAGTAATATCCTAAATTATACAGACGGTCATAGTTCAAGCTATCCGTAGTAAGTTCCGTATTGCGGTTAATCATACGGACATTCTCACGCAGCATGGCAAGCTGGGACATACCGTCATAATACAAGTAATCACCGTATATGAACAAAGTGTCTCCCTGCTCCATACGAACATTACCGAATGCTTCCACAGAGTTAATTTTCTCGTAAATCAGAGCACTGTCACAAAACATGTACATACTATCGTGCTTCATCCTGACCGAGCCAATCAGCACCTGCACATCAGGGCGCAACTGCTGATCCGCCTGCGCCTCATCGGCATAAAGCAAATCCACACGTTTCTTTTTCTTGTCAGGCTCACTTTTCCTGTCCTGCGCGCTCAACAAACAAACGCCGAACAAACATACCAAACCAAATATCAGTCTTTTATCCATCCCGGATACTTGAATGTACAGTTTCTCCAATTTTCGTTGATGCGAACGTAAGTGTGTTTCTGCTTTTCACGAATCCACTTGTCCAGCATTTCATCCCGACGTTTCTCCAGAACAATCTCTTTCAGGTTCTGGTAGTCATCGGCAACGGTAGCCTTATGTCCATTGGTACGGCTCTTCAACTTCACGATGACACATTCTTCTTTTCCGGTTTTCTGCGGAATCATGGTAAATGCCTCAGAAATCTCGCCAACTTTCATCTTGTCTACCACTTTTGCAATTTCAGGCGGCAGCTCCTGCATCTCGAATTTGGAGGTATTGGTATTGGGGTTAGGCAGCAAACCGTGATTATTGCGTGTATCCTTGTCTTGTGAAAGCACCGATGCCGCTTCCTCAAAAGAGAACTTCCCGTTACGAATATCATCGGCTATAGAGTCCAGACGAGCCATACCTGCTGTCAAAGATTCTTCCGGAATATGCGGTTTCAGCAATATATGACGGGTTTTAATACGGTCTCCACGCTTCTCTATCAGCTGAATGATATGAAAACCATATTCGGACTCCACTATTTTAGAGACCTTATTGGGGTCTTGCAAGTTGAAAGCAACATTGGCATATGCCGGATCCAGCATACCACGTCCGGAAAACTCGATTTCGCCACCGCGAATGGCAGAACCACGGTCTTCCGAATACATACGAGCCAACGTAGAGAAACTGGTCTCACCCTTTGTTATACGGTCGGTAAAATCGCGCAAGCGTTTCTTTACGTTTTCTATTTCTTCCAAAGGTACTTTCGGCTGCTGGGTAATTATCTGCACCTCCACCTGCGTCGGTATATAGGGAATACTATCTTGCGGCAGATCTTTGAAATAACGACGCACCTCGGCCGGCGTAACTTTGATTTCACCAACCAGTTTCTGCTGCATCTTCTGTACTTTCAACCCTTCACGGGCATTTTCCCGCAATGTTTCACGAATCTGGCTGGAAGTTTTATTGAAGTATTCTTCCATCTTTTCACGTGAACCGATATTGCTGATATACATATTTGTCATATAATCCACACGCTGGATGACTTCGGATTCGGAAACTTCAATACTGTCAAGTGCCGCCTGATGCAAGAACAGCTTTTGTACGGCTATCTCTTCCGGTATCACACAATAGGGGTCCCGGTCGAACTTACGTCCTTCGTACAAAGCGCTCATACGAGCTTCTTCCACTTCGGACTTTAATATAGCCTCGTCGCCCACTACCCACACGACCTCGTCAATCACATTGTCTTGTCCATAAACGGTAGAACCGGCTAACAGCGTCAAGGCAAATAAAACTACAAACTTAAAGTTCATACACATCTTCATTCTTGGTATCTTATACTAATAATACTTAATTTTATCTTTTTTCTCCGCACGCTGATACAAATCTTCTTTCACCTGCTTCATAAAATTCACCTGCTTCATGTTCAGCATCATATCCTTCACCTGACTACGGGCAAACTCATACGGTTCCTGTTCTCCCACAGCACGATAATCGCTCACATTCAGAAAATAATGAAAAGCCGTATCTTTCAGTTCCACGTGGCGGTTCTTATTCAGATATTCTCCGGCATCGGGCACTTTCAGCGGCATCAAGTCCATCACTTCGGTTATCGGAACCCACTTGTCATAAAAATACTCGTACTTCACGGCATTCTGCAGACTGTATTTTTCCAGATGCTCTACGGCCTCGCGGTTTTCGGTCCTGTACCAACGGCGAACACTGCCCAGTTGAGGAGCTGTGAGGGGAACTTTGATAAACAATCCCTTTATCAAAGGACTCTCCACCTTAAAAAGCTCTTGATGCTTCTCATAATAATCAGCCAGTTCCGTTTCCGAAATTTCTTCAGAAAGAGTTTGGTTTATCAGCGCCTGCTGGTATGCATGCATAATCAACGCCTTCCGGTAATTCTCCACCAGTTTGTCAATCTCTCCGCTGTTGGGAATATTACTTTGCGCCTTCTCATACAACAGCACATCTTCTGCCCAGTTACGGATGCAATGCTCCGCAAACAACAGGCTGTCATCTTTCGACAACCCTGCGGGAAGCACCGCCTGCAGGTCTTCATGGTAAAGGAAGTTACCATCCAATTCCACTAACGGTGTTCGCCCTCCATGATCGTGCTGTTCCTTGCACGAGCCACAGAAAAGAAGGATTAAAAGTCCCAAACAGGTTGTTCGCATTACCAGCTGATATTTACTACATTTTAAGGTACGAAGATACGGCTTTAATCGGTTGCATCAGTGATTATTAACGGTTTTTAAAACCTCTTGGTTAATTTCAACCTTAGCCGAGGTGCGCAAACGGGTTATCCACTGCTTCTCCAGACAATTCCGATAATCAGTAACCACCCTATCTTTTACTTCCCGATAGTCATCCGGCGCTTTCACCTTCTTACCCAGCACGGCAGTAAAAGGGAATGACACCATAGGCTCTGCGTCCTTGCCCTTAAACACCAAATCGTCGACATATACATTGTCACCGGAAGCGAATGTTCCCTGTTCCGCCTGTATCTGAGGCTGTACACCGGCATTGAAAGTCAAGCGAATCGCATCTTTCCATTCTTCTTCCGGCAGACTCTTCAAGAATTTACGGGCTTGTTTGACAATACGTTTGCTTACTCCGTGCAGAACAATACCTTTATACCGCTGTTCCCTCCACTGATAGTCGGAACGATGTTTTTCAAAATAAGTTTGCAGACCGGCCTCATCTGACTCGATTCGTCTATGGATTTCCTGTCCGGTGATTTTATCCAGCAACAAGCGGTCCCTATGCTCCTCCACCTGATAACGTAATTCCGGATATTTCCGTTCCAAACACACATTTTCATAATCAAGTACAGTTTTCATTACAAAAGCATCCAGCTGCCTGCGTACACCAGCCGGATATGCTGCTGCAAAACGGACAAAGTCATTTCCCGTATAGCTCTTTCCGGCCAATGTAAACAGCGTACGTTTTGTTTGTCCTGTACGTATCAGTTCGTCCATACCCGTTTTGTCAGGAGCATACCCATATTCTTTCTTCAACTTCTCTACCTGTGCTTCAACTCCCCAATCAGTCCCGTGGCGATGAGCCCGACAAACCTCCATTCCATTCTTCGCATCGTCAAAAGACGGCATTTCCATTCGCTCAATAACTTTCACAATATGAATGCCTTGCGGCGTAAAAAAGGGTTGGGACACTTCGCCTGCCGATAACTCAAAAGCTACATTCTCAAACTCTATCGGCATTTGCAGCCAACTCACCCAAAATGACTGTTTCTCATCAGAAAAACGTTTTACGCAGGCATCAAAAGCCTCAGGTGTCTGATTCCTCCGGAGATATTCGTAAATGGAGTCCATGCCGGCAACTGCTTTACGCAATGCATGACCGGATACATTTTGAGGAAGATACTTAAAAATATGACTCACACGGACGCGTCCCGCATAATGACCTGCTTTCATTTTATCATACAACCGACGGGCTTCATTTTCAATGACAGCCGTATCTGTCAGATACGATTTTATCAACCGGTTGCGGTAATTTTCAACCTTCTCACGAAATGAAAGAGCCGTATCCAAACCGGCTGTCTCGGCAGCAGATACTTTCAACTTGAAGTCTGCAAACCGCTCCGCATACTTTTCCGGTGCAACATACCCGGAAGCAGACGATGCCGCATCCTTGTTATAATAATACTCAAACTCAGAACGCAACACATCCTTTCCATTGACACGCATCAACACCGGGTCCTGCTGGGAAAAAGCAAGCCAGCTCACTCCGAAAAAAATCATCACCAAACAAGTCCTTATCATAACCATCTGTCTAAAATAGGCAAAACCAATAAACAAGCAAGTTCACAAAGATACAATATCATAAACAAATAATGCCCGAAAAGTATAATTTACTCTCCGGGCATATATCTTTATGGATGAATATCCTTATTCGGGACGGCTATAATTCGGAGCCTCGCTGGTTATCGCAACATCATGCGGATGGCTTTCCAACACACCGGCATTGGTGATGCGGGTGAATTTGGCATCATGCAGCTTCTCTATATTGGCAGCGCCGCAATATCCCATACCTGCACGCAAACCGCCGGTCAGCTGATAAATCACTTCATACAAAGTTCCCTTATAAGGAACACGGGCTGCAATGCCTTCCGGTACGAGCTTCTTCACATCGCTCGTTCCGCTCTGGAAGTAACGGTCTTTAGAACCATGCTCCATGGCTTCCAAAGAACCCATGCCGCGATAAGACTTGAATTTACGTCCGTTGAAAATAATCGTTTCACCCGGAGATTCTTCTGTTCCGGCAACCAATGAACCAATCATAACAGAGTAACCGCCGGCAGCCAAAGCCTTCACGACATCACCGGAATAACGCAAACCGCCATCGGCAATCAAAGGAATGCCTGTGCCTTTCAGTGCCTTTGCCACATCGTACACGGCAGACAACTGAGGAACACCTACACCTGCAACAACACGAGTGGTACAAATGGAGCCCGGACCGATACCAACCTTTACTCCGTCCGCACCGGCCTCAACCAATGCCTTGGCAGCCTCTCCGGTAGCGATGTTGCCTACTACTATATCAATATTCGGAAAACGCTTCTTAGCTTCTTTCAATTTTTCTATTACATACATGGAATGCCCGTGAGCCGTATCAATTACAATAGCATCTGCTCCGGCATCGACCAATGCCTGCATACGATCCAATGTATCGGCTGTCACACCCACACCGGCAGCCACACGAAGACGGCCTTTGCTATCCTTGCAAGCCATAGGTTTGTCTTTAGCCTTGGTGATGTCTTTATAGGTAATCAGACCTACCAGTTTATTGTCTTTATCGACCACCGGCAACTTCTCGATTTTGTGCTCCTGCAAGATTTGAGCAGCAGCTTCCAAATCGGTTGTCTGGTTGGTGGTAACGATGTTGTCTTTCGTCATCACCTCATCGATACGCTTGTTATGGTCTTTCTCGAAACGGAGGTCACGGTTGGTTACGATTCCCACTAAATGTCCTTCATCGTCCACTACCGGAATACCGCCAATCTTATACTCGGACATCAAGCCCAATGCATCAGCTACCGAAGAACCTCTCTTGATTGTTACCGGATCGTAAATCATACCGTTTTCGGCACGTTTTACAATAGCAACCTGACGGGCTTGCTCCTCAATAGACATATTCTTATGAATCACGCCAATACCGCCTTCACGGGCAATGGCAATAGCCATTTTCGCTTCGGTAACAGTGTCCATAGCGGCTGTTACAAACGGAATTTTCAACTCAATGTTACGTGAAAACTTAGTCGAGAGTTCGACTGTTTTAGGAAGTACCTCAGAGTAAGCAGGGATTAACAGAACGTCATCGTAAGTCAATCCGTCCATTACAATCTTATCAGCAATAAATGACATAGGGCTATGCGTTTAAAATTTATTGCGTGCAAATATACGGTTTTTATTCCATTCCGTATATTTACACGCAATATTTTTTCTTTTTTTTATCGCAGCCCGAGGATTAATTTGCCATTTCGGAGATGAACTTAATACGTACCAAACGTACTTCTTCTTCTGTAAAATCATCTCCCAGCTCATCCAAAGCATCATCGATATTATCCGTAGTAGATTCTTTGAAATAGTCGTATATATCCAACAGATGGTCTTCATCCATAATATCTTCCAGGAAGTAGTCGATATTCAGTTTCGTACCGGAGTAGACAATAGCTTCTATCTCATCCAGCAACTCCTCAAACTCAATACCTTTTGACATGGCGATATCGTCCAAAGCCACCTTGCGGTCAATAGCCTGAATGATAGCGACCTTCATCTTAGACTTGTTGGCTACGGTACGCACACGTAAATCTTCCGGACGCTCTATCTCGTTTTCCTCACAATGGCGTTTAATCAGCTTACAAAACTCTTCACCATAACGCTTCGCCTTGCCGGCTCCTACCCCCGGAATATTCTGCAACTCATCCAAAGTTATCGGATAAATAGTTGCCATTGCCTCCAAAGAAGGGTCCTGGAATATAACATAAGGCGGTACTTCCAACTTCTTGGAGAGTTTCTTACGCAAGTCTTTCAACATGGAATAGAGAGCCGGGTCTACCGCACAGGCGCCACCGCCGCGTGCCGGTGCTTCTTCCTCCACTTCCTCGAAATCATTATCTTCCGTAATCTTAAAGGATTTAGGATGCTTCAAGAATTTCTTACCTGCATCCGTTACTTTCAACAAGCCGTAGTTTTCGACTTCTTTGGTCAAATAACCGGCAATCAATGCCTGGCGGATAACAGCATTCCAAGTTTTGTCTTCTTCTCCCATACCGGAACCGAACACTTCCAAATCTTCATGCAGATGCGCCTGCACTTCCGAAGTTTCTTTTCCCTGTATAATATCTATAATATAGTCTGCTTTAAAATTTTCTTTTACCGCAAGAACAGTTTCTATTACGGTGCACAATAATTCCTGAGCTTCCACTTGTTTTTTCGGATTTAAACAGTTGTCACAATTTCCACAATTTTCTTCCGTATATTCCTCACCGAAATAGTGTAGCAACGTTTTTCGGCGGCAAACGGACGATTCGGCATACGCAGCGGTTTCCAGCAGAAGCTGCTTGCCTATTTCCTGCTCTGCAACAGGCTTACCTTGCATAAACTTTTCCAGTTTCTGCAGGTCTTTATTGGTATAAAAAGTAATACACTGTCCTTCGCCTCCATCTCTTCCGGCACGTCCGGTTTCCTGATAATACCCCTCCAGGCTTTTCGGAATATCATAGTGAATCACATAACGCACATCCGGTTTGTCAATACCCATACCGAAAGCAATCGTGGCCACGATCACATCGATTTTTTCCATAAGGAAATCATCCTGATTCTGTGTTCGTGTGGCCGAATCCATTCCGGCATGATAGGCACGGGCATTAATCCCGTTTGCCTGAAGTATCTCGGCAAGTTCCTCTACTTTCTTCCGGCTCAGGCAATAGATGATACCCGACTTTTCCGGATTATTCTTGATGAACTTGATAATATCCTTATCTACGTTTGCAGTTTTGGGACGTACCTCATAATAAAGGTTCGGACGATTGAAAGACGACTTGAACACCTGTGCTTCCACCATACCCAGATTCTTTTGGATATCGTGCTGCACCTTCGGTGTGGCGGTTGCAGTCAATGCAATGAGCGGAGCTTTCCCGATTTCATTGATAATAGGACGGATACGGCGATATTCCGGTCGGAAGTCATGTCCCCATTCAGAAATACAATGGGCCTCATCTACGGCATAGAAAGAAATCTTAACCGTTTTCAGGAACTCCACATTCTCTTCTTTTGTCAAAGACTCCGGAGCCACATACAGCAGTTTCGTCCGCCCGGCAAGGATATCGGACTTCACCTGGTCTATCGCACTCTTGTTAAGGGAAGAATTGATGAAATGAGCTATTCCATCCTCCTCGCTGAAATTACGCATCGCATCGACCTGATTCTTCATCAGGGCAATCAGAGGAGAAATCACAATGGCCGTGCCGTCCATCAACAAAGAGGGTAACTGATAGCACAAAGACTTTCCACCGCCGGTGGGCATCAACACGAAAGTATCGTTACCCGCCAACAGATTCTGTATGATTGCTTCCTGATTTCCTTTAAAAGTGTCGAACCCGAAGTAGTTCTTCAGCTGGTCTGTCAAATTAATCTTCTTCCCTGCCATGATTCATTAGGTTGTTTATTGAGTTAAGCTATTAATAACGCCGCTACATGACGTTTCTTATTTTCAAGAACTCTAACAAAGTTATAAACAACTTCTTAAATTTCAAGCATAATCCGCCGAATATTTTTCAATAAAACACAAAAAAGTCTGCTTTATTTGTATTACCTTTTGATTTTAAGCATTTTGAAGTCTTGCCATATTCGCTTTTTCCAACTGGGCACGGGCATAGTCCAAAGTTACTGTAAAACCATCTTTGTGTTCGGAAGGGATTTCAAACATCGCATCCATCATAATGGTTTCTACGATGGAACGCAAACCGCGAGCTCCCAGCTTGTATTCAATAGCTTTGTCTACAATATACTCAAACACCGCATCTTCAAAAGTCAGCTTCACACCATCCATTTCAAACAACTTGACGTATTGCTTGATTATGGAATTTTTCGGTTCCGTCAGAATGGCACGCAATGCCGTACGGTCCAAAGGATTCAAATAGGTCAATACCGGCAGACGACCGATGATTTCGGGAATCAGGCCGAACGATTTCAAATCCTGCGGAGCAATGTACTGCATCATATTATTCTTGTCAATGGATGCCGTATTGCGCACCGCTCCATAACCCACGACATTAGTATTGAGGCGTTGCGCTATTTTCTTCTCGATGCCGTCGAATGCACCGCCGCAAATAAACAATATATTCTTGGTGTTCACCGGGATCATCTTCTGATCGGGATGCTTACGTCCTCCCTGAGGCGGAACATTCACGACCGAGCCTTCCAGCAGCTTCAACAATCCCTGTTGTACGCCCTCACCGCTTACATCACGGGTAATGGAAGGATTGTCGCTTTTACGGGCTATCTTGTCTATTTCATCTATAAACACAATGCCTTGCTCCGCTTGCGCCACGTTATAGTCCGCCACCTGCAACAGACGGGTAAGGATACTTTCAATGTCCTCGCCTACGTAACCGGCTTCCGTCAGCACGGTTGCATCCACGATAGTAAAAGGTACATGCAACAATTTGGCAATGGTACGGGCAAGCAAAGTCTTACCGGTTCCGGTACTGCCCACCATGATGATATTGGACTTTTCAATCTCCACATCATCATCCCCCGCTTTCTGCAGCAGGCGCTTATAATGATTGTACACAGATACCGACAGGAAACGTTTCGCATCATCCTGCCCGATAACATACTGATCGAGAAAATTCTTAATCTCTACAGGTTTAGGAAGTTCTTTCAGATTCAGTTTCGTAGCGCCACCGCCTTTTTGGGCATCCAAAGCCTCTTGAGTAATCTCATAGGCCTGGACAGCACAACTATCGCAGATGTAGCCGTTCATCCCCGTTATAAGGAAGCCGACCTCATCTTCCGAGCGTCCGCAGAAACTGCATCTGTTCTTGTTTCGTTTAGAGTCTGCCATATTTATTTCTTTGTATAGACTTGGTCTATCATACCATACTCTTTGGCTTCCTGCGCCGTCATCCAATAGTCGCGGTCGGAGTCGGCCCACACCTTATCGAAAGATGTATGCGAATGGTCGGCTATGATAGTATAAAGTTCTTTCTTCAATTTTTGGATTTCGCGTGCCGTGATTTCAATGTCCGAGGCTTGTCCTTGTGCGCCGCCCATCGGCTGGTGAATCATTACGCGCGAGTGTGTCAGTGCAGAACGCTTGCCTTCCGCTCCGGCCACCAGCAATACTGCCGCCATACTGGCAGCCATACCGGTGCAGATGGTGGCTACATCGCTGCTAATGAACTGCATGGTGTCGTAAATGCCCAATCCGGCATATACCGAACCACCCGGCGAATTGATATAGATAGAGATGTCCTTGCCCGGGTCTACAGAATCCAGATACAGTAATTGAGCCTGCAGGGTATTGGCGGTATAGTCATCTATCTGCGTACCGAGGAAAATGATGCGGTCCATCATCAGGCGGGAGAATACGTCCAATTGAGTTACATTCAACTGACGCTCTTCCAGGATATAGGGATTTAAATACCCGGCTTGTGATTTAATCACATCATCCAGCACCAAGCTGTTCATTCCCAAATGCTTGGTAGCGTATTTTCTAAAATCATCCATTGTCTTTCTCTTTTTAATTTTTTAATGTGAATGCAAAGAAACGAAAAAGAACACAGAGACACAAAAAAACACAGAGTTATAGTTTGTCAAACTCTGTGTTTCTTTATAAAAATCAGCGGCTTCCCGCCAAAATCTTATTCAAACATCTTGTTGAAATCCGCAGCCGAGATGTTCTTGTTCTCCAACGTAACCTGCGTTTTCAAGGCTGAAGCCAGTTTCGTTTCGACAACGCGGTTCACCAGGCCTTCGATGCTTTCTTTCTTCTTCAACATTTCTTTTGCATAGTTGTCGAGGATTTCTTCGGGCACACTCAGCATACCGTACTGTGCAAACTGTGCACGGGTAGTTTCCTTTGCCATATTGAGGATGTCATCCTGTTCAACTTTAATATCGTTGATTTTCACCAGTTGCTCTTTAATCAGATGCCAAGTCAGTTCTTCGATGCTCTTGTCGTAATTGTCTTCTACGAATTTTTCGTCCTTGTCCTGGTTGTTCAGACGCATGATACGTTTGAGCAACGCATCCGGGAATTCCAATTTACCGACTTTTTCCATCAGCATCTTACGAGCATCCAACAGGAATTTATAATCGCTGTCAGCTACAAACTGGTTGGCGATAACCTCTTTCACTTTGGCACGGAATTCTTCTTCGGTCTTGACAACGCCTTCGCCAAATACCTGATCGAAAATCTCCTGGTTCAGCTCACCTGCCACGAAACGGGTAATTTCCTCTACCTGGAAACTGAAGTTGGATTTCATTTCGGCAGCAGCTTCTTTGTCTACTTTCAGCAGCGAAGAGAGTTCGGCAGCATTGCCATCCCATGCTGTATAAGGATTGAATACGAGTACATCGTTTACCTTTGCATTGGCAAAGATAGCTTTCTGGTCATCGTTCTTCATATATGCCGGCATCATAACGGCACCTTCCACCTGAATACCGCCTTCTTTGGTGTTGCCTTCTGCGTCCAGTTCGGCGAGCAGACCCTTCAACATATCGTTGTCGGCATAGGCGTCTACCTTTTCGTACTTACCGTTACGCTGCGTATAAGCCTTCACCTGGTTGTCAACCATTTCTTCGGTTACATCGATCGTATAGTAATCTACTTTATCGTCTGCAGTAATCTCAGCTTTGAATTCCGGAGCCAAAGCAATATCGAACAGGAATTCAAATTCTTCCATTGTATCGAAGTCGATAGCTTTCTGCTTGTCTTCATTAGGCAGAGGCTCGCCCAAAATATTCACCTTATTATCTTGGATATACTTATATACAGAATCAGAAAGAAGCTTATTAACCTCTTCAGCCAATACCGACTTACCATACATTTTCTTCACCAGGCTCATCGGAACCATTCCTTTACGGAAACCGGGAATTTGAGCTTTCTGACGGAAGTTCTTCAATGATTTGTCTACCTTTTCCTGATAGTCTGCTTTCTCAAGCTTTACAGTAAGCAGTGCGCTTACTTTGTCAATGTTTTGCAATGAAACGTTCATTCTGACAATTATTTATTTGATTTATACTTTATTTCATTCTCCAATTTGAGCGTGCAAAATTAACGTTAATCTTTTAATTATCAAAAAACACAAGCAATTATTTCCTTTGCCTCCCCTACCGCCAAAACTTTTCCATCCCGTTTCTTTAATGCAGTACCTCCGGGCAATCTTCCCAATACCACCGCTTGATAGCAGGAATACCACACTGTGGTAGCCGTCGTACCAAAGAGTGGTAGCCGCCGTACCAAAGAGTGGTAGCCACCGTACCTTAGTAAGGTACAACGTGTACCAAAGGAAGAAATTATTTGGTACACATGTCATAAATCAGCGGACACCCCTGAATAAGGGAATAAGCCCGTATCAGGAAAACATATTGCCGGCAGGCAAATACAACAAATCCATTAAAATCAAAGAAATATATAGATGAGCGGGGCATTCTTTCCGCCTTATGGCAAGAGAAATAAAAATAATTGAGAAAAAGTATTGTATATCCGAAATTAATGTGTTCCTTTGTCGCAGAATGATGGCATATTAGTTTCTCGATTTCCATTACATGGTTTTTACTTCCGTTGAAAAAACGTTTTTGTAAACTCTCTGTCGTTGCAATCCTTTTATTATTCGGCTGTCTTTCTAAGAGAGTTTTATTCATTTTTATATTATTTACATTTTTCGTTATGAACATTTATGTTGGAAACCTTAACTACCGAGTTAAGGAAGATGACCTGCAAAAGGTTATGGAGGACTACGGCACAGTATCTTCTGTTAAATTTATCATGGACCGCGCAACCGGACGTTTCAGAGGCATTGCATTCGTAGAAATGGAAGACAGCGCAGCTGCCGCCAAAGCTATCTCCGAACTGGACGGCGCCGAATTCTTCGGTCGTCAGATGGTGGTAAAAGAAGCAAGACCTCCGAAATACTAATCATATAGATTAAAGGAGAAAATAAAAAAAGACCGTCTCGGACGGTCTTTTTTTATTTTTATATGCCTATTGTTGGGACATTCATTAAATATTATAAAATCAGCCAACTAATTCATACACAAATTATTGCGAATTAGTTGGCTTTTTTGTATCTTTAGGTATTCCCCCGAAAACAAGGTTTGACGGCCAAAACGGGGGAAATACCCAAACTAATAAGATATGGCAAAGATACAAAATATTTCAGAAATTCACCCTACTTTGGGTTTTACAGAATTTGATATTCTGGAAAAATACCGCAAGAGTTTTAATGAGAGTGAGCTTGGTAAGCTTCATTCGGTCTTTCCGTTTGAATGTATGGCAAAAGCCGCAGGCCTGTCGGACCGGCGCCTGGGACGCAGGAACATATTCAGTCCTTCCGCAAAGATCGCCCTTATGGTCCTGAAGGCATACACC
>CDZR01019857.1_pt1 | contig 33140 bp, 31 predicted proteins | sample 554781 | NCBI WGS metagenome assembly CDZR01 (sample SAMEA3182065, study PRJEB8094) | gut metagenome | biome: human; feature: gut; material: Stool; isolation source: human stools | place: Canada | collected 2013-01-28
AGGGGCAAGAGTGGGGTATATAAGGAACGCGCACGCGCGTAATAAGAGGGGATCTGCTTCTTCTTCCTTCCGATGCTAGGTACGAATGTCTCTTTATTTAGCTTTTACGGCGCGAAGATTTGGTCTTCTTTTGAGCACGCAAATTAGGTTCTCTGTGTAGACAGAATTTTCCCTTTGCGAATGGGAGTATGCGTAAGTGGTGGACGAAGTGTCACAAACTTCGTCATTATCAAGCTAAAACCTAGATCTTCCCGTTTCTCGATGAAGACTTTCCCGTCGTTCACTGGGCGGTGAACGCTCTACCACAGGCCTGTGGTAACGCTACCGGACGGCAGCGGTAGAGCTACCGGACGGCAGTGGTAGAGCTACCGCACGGCAGCGGTAAAGCTACAACTGGGCATTCAACGATGGGTAGATGAAGATCTGTGAACGGGAGAATGTACATCTACGGACGGAAAGACGTATACCTTGGAACGGCATATACGAAGTCAACAAAACGTTGTCTTGGAAGAACTTGGGCAACGTGACATTCCGTAGAGCCGACAAAAGAATGAAGAAAGTACAGATTTAAGAATGAAGAAATCTTGCACGCCAAAGCATTTTCTGTTCGGCGGAGAAACAACTTTGCTCCTGTGAGACTTTTTCGTTTCGGCAAGGGGGAAACACCCATTTCGATGGAATCTTCTTTCAGTTGAGAGAGGAAGAGAATAGGAAAGAGATGATTAACGAAAATCCCCTGCCTCAGAGAATCATAGAGGCAAGGGATTTATAAGATTTGAACTATGTACTCTCTTGAAATAAAAAGAGCTGCATACTCATTCTATTATAATAAGTGTAAGGGTGACTCCCTATATAGATGCATGCGCTCCTATATTATATATTATTGTGTATACAAAGAAAGGAATGCACATAATATAAAGAGGGACAAAATAGTTACTTCTTAGGAGCAGGGGCTGCAGAAGTGGCGGGAGTCTTTACCTTTTGGATTTCGATGTGGAAGATAAGAGTAGAGTTGCCTGGAATAGCAGCACCCTGTCCACGCTCACCATAGCCTAGAGCTGAAGGAATGTAGAGCTCTGCCACGGTACCTTCGGGGAATGTGGTGAGAGCCTCACGCCATCCAGCAATTACTTGGTTGGGACGGAAGGTGGCAGCCTTGCCACGCTTGATAGATGAATCGAACACGGTGCCGTCAATGAGCGCTCCTTCGTAGTCGACATCCACCTCTGTAGAATCGGTAGCAATGGGGCCTGTACCCTTTGTAAGAATGCGGTATTGAAGTCCACTAGGAGTAGTGGTAACCCCCTTGAGGCGTGCATTCTTTGCAAGGTAGTCAACATTAGCTTTCTTATAAACAGCCTTCTGATAAGCGATTTGTCCATCGACAATCTTCATTGCGCTATCGGGAGTAAAGGCTGTGGACTGTCCGAGAGCAGAACGAGTGAGGGCAGTCTGAAACTCCTGGAGGTTGATATAGGCAGAATCCTTCTTACCCGCTGCTTGCTGACTGATAAAGGGAAGATTGCGCTTGTTCATCTCGGCAATGCGGAGACCAGCGGCAATAGCTTCGGCTTTTTTGCGTTCAGCGTCAGAATAATTAGCATTCATAGCAGCAAGGGCTTCGCTGACATAGGCGGTATCAACTCCGAGTTGGCCTACGAGATAATCTTTGAGAGAAGGACCTTGAGCCACACCGAGAGCATAACTGAATGTTTTGCCATCGACAGCATGTCCAGCGGGGGTAAGAGTGGCCGCAGGGATGACTTTCTTAGAGGATTTCTTTGTAGACTTTTTCTTGTCGGCCATAGCTCCCACGGCAGTAGTCGCTGCGAGAGCAATAAGAAGAAGAGATTTGAATTGCATTTTTCTTGAATTTAAGAAAAGGCTAGTGCTTCCAAAGGGTTGATAAGGTAAGTACTAGCACTTTTTCTGAGAAATGGGGGACTATTCAGCTGCTACGAGCGTAATTTTGAAGATAAGGGCAGAGAAAGGAGGAATGGGGCCTGCACCTTGTTCACCATAACCTAGCTCGTAAGGGATATAGATTTCCCAAGTAGAGCCGATGGTCATCTGAGGTACGGCTACCTGCCAGCCTTTGATTACATTGGAGAGAGAGAGTTGCACTTGTCCTCCGGGCTGTGAAGTAGAAGCATCGAACACTTGACCATTGGTAAGTCGACCTTCATACTTAATGGTAACTTTGCTGGTTGCTGTGGGGTGCTGAGTAGAAGTTCCTTCTTCGATTACTTTGGCATAAACACCCTTACCAATAGCTTTGATGCCGGGCGTCTTAGCGATCTTCTGCATGTAGGCGATGCTTTCTTGCTTCTTCGAACCAAACATGTAGTCCATGATGCGCTTGTTGGCTTCTTCCTTATCTACGAGTTTTCCACCTATCTTGAGCGTAGTCTTATTCTTCGCAAGCGAGGTAAAACCAGCAACGAAGTTCTTGAGACTTACTTTCTTGGTAGAATCTCCTTGGAACACTTGCTTTTCAATCATAGGCATTTGAGCCTTAAGCTGCATACCCGCCTGAAGTCCGAGGTTGTATGCCATTTTCTTTTTATCATCGGCCGACTTCATACCATCGATGTAGCCCTTAAGGAACTCATCGACGTAAGCAGAATCGCTTCCTTGCTGAGTGAGCATGTTTTGGAAATCGCCCTCAGAGGCTGACATAACCATACCCATTTCATAGCTGAGGGTATCGATATCGGTCTTTAGATTAGCTTTGGGTGTTCCGTTGTTGCAGCTAGTCATGAGAGCTGCTGCGGCAACGAGTGTTGCTAGGAATATCTTTTTCATTTTTCTTTGTGTATAAAAAGGGAATTTTCTTTTTACTTTTCGATGCTGATAAGCTCTACGTCGAAGATAAGTGCAGCATAAGGAGGAATGGCCTGTCCGGCTCCGCGCTCACCATAAGCGAGGTTATAGGGAATGAAGAAGCGATATTTTGCTCCCTCCTTCATGAGTTGTACGCCTTCTGTCCATCCAGCGATTACGCCATTGAGGGGGAACACTGCGGGTTCTCCGCGGCGATAAGAAGAATCGAACACCTGACCATTGGTAAGCGTACCTTCGTAGTGACACTTCACCTTGTCGGTGGCGAGGGGCTGGTTGCCTGTACCTTCCTTGATGATGGTGTACTGCAATCCGCTAGGCAGAACGGTAACACCTTCCTTCTTAGCGTTTTCGGCGAGGAACTTTTCGCCTTCTTCACGAATGGCACGAGTAGCTTCTTCCTGTTGCTTTTGCATGAAGTTGTTGACCAGTTGCTGTGCTTCGGCATCGGTTAGCTTAGTGGTCTGACCGGCGAGTACGTCGGTAATGGCCTGTGCAAAGTCTGTGCCGTTGAGATTGTCTACTCCCATACCTTTGAGATTGTGGCCGATGACCATGCCGAGAGCGTAACTGAGTTTTTCCATAAAGAGATTTGTATGTGTGTTGAGTTTATAATATTCGCGTAAATGGGTTAAGAATTTCGCGTGTATGTAAGCGCTTCTCCTCGCGCTGAGGGTGAGCTTGCGCCATCAGTGTGCAAAAGTACAACTATTTCCGGTTTGGGGTATGCTCTTTATGTTACTTTTTGTAACTTTGAGGGTAGAAAACGTATAAACATCTATGATTATGAAGAAATTGGTAGTGCTTACGGGCGCAGGAGTGAGCGCCGAGAGCGGTTTTTCAACGTTTCGCGATGCTGGCGGGTTGTGGGACAAATATCCAGTGGAGAAGGTGGCTACACCAGAGGGGTGGCGCGCCGATCCCGACTTGGTGACAGACTTTTACAATGGTCTTCGCCATCAGCTTGACAAGGCTCAGCCCAACGAAGCACATCGCTTATTGGCAGAGTTGGAGGATCACTTTCGTGTGACGGTGGTAACACAGAATGTGGACGATCTTCACGAGAGGGCTGGTTCTACACACGTGATACATCTGCACGGAGAGTTACGTAAAGTATGCTCAAGCGCTGCGCCAAACGATCCACGCTACATCCACACGCTTATGCCTGAGAGTGAGGGCGTGAAGCATGGCGAACGGGCGGGCGATGGTTCTCTCTTGAGACCATGGATTGTATGGTTTGGCGAGGCTGTACCCAACTTGGAGGTAGCTGCCGAGGAAACGGAGAGGGCAGATGTGTTTGTAATCATCGGCACTTCGCTCAATGTATATCCTGCAGCCTCGCTCATTCAATATACGCGGCCGGGCATTCCCATCTATCTCATCGACCCCAAACCTGTAAGAGTGCCTGGTATGCGCCATGTGGAGGTGATTGAAGACGTAGCTTCACGAGGCATGCGTGTACTGAAGGAAAAGTTGATGACGATGACGGACTAACTTCAAACGGAAGAAAAGCCTCGCCATGCGGACTCTTTTCCCATGTTGGGTATGAACGGGCGCTCCACGATTGTGCGCCTTACAGAGTACCCCTAACAGAAGATATGTGCCACTGCCGATGAAGAATGTACGACACTATACATCCCGATTTTGCCACCTTCGGGTTACATTTAAAGAATAGTTCGTTAAAGAATCTTGTTTTGGCAAAGAAAGTCGATAGGAGCGCTTGCATTTTTCCTAGATGTCCGTATCTTTGCATCGTGTTTTTCATAGTATTAGATTTAAGGTTAACAAGGTTGGGATACAGTGGTATCCCTTTTTTTATGTCTACACGTTAGGTCTGTCCTCTCAGATGAGAGGATAACGATGGCCGAATAAGATAAATATTTTTTTAGGGACAGTGCCCTAGAGAAAAGCAATAAACAAGTCGCCCTGTAAAGGAAAAAGTAAAAGTTGGAAATCTTACTTTTCCTTTACAGGGCGACTTGTTTTTGTTCTCGTAAACTCTAGAACGTTGCCCTGAGCTACGAACGACCTTGACCTTTAGGCAGCCTTTACGAAATGGGGAAATTGAATTATAAGCGCGCACATAGATACTGTGGTTTATATACTACCAACGATATGCAACAACACATATAGAAATATAGTATGCGTTCAAACCTCAGGCCGCTCAAGGTGCGAAAGGAACGATGTGTGTGAGAGAGAGGGAGAGATCGTCTTATCTGATAATCTTCTTTCCACCCTTCGTAACGAACACGCCATGCTTACCTGCTACTCCATTAACGGGGCGACCCTGAAGGTCGTAAAGCGTAGTATTCTGAGATTCAGAGATAGCAGAGAGAGAGTTTATGCCCGTAGTCGTTGTCGGGAAGAGATAAGAGGACTTGGCATCAGCAGAGGTGGGCAGAGCTAGGTAGGCATGGAAAGCCTTATTGAGGAAGGCTGCGCCATCGGCGGCTCCATAGTAAAACCCCATATCCTGACCAGCAGTAACACCGGAGGCAAGATGATAGAAGAGGCTTGCATCGCTTGCCGAGGTAAGTTCGTTAGTGAGCGTACCTTTGAGCTGATTGTCGGTATTCGAAGTACTCTCAGAGCTGAGTGATGCAGAAGCTTCGCTTTTAGCCTGAAGAGGTAGAGCAGTGAGCGTACCCTTTTCTCCCTTGAGAAGCAAGGGAGTAAGGGCAGGCACAGTGGCACCAGCCTCGTAAGCATAGTTAACTTTGAGGTCTGTTCCCTCTACGGTAACTTTCGCGCCTTGAATGCCCTGGGGCATCTCAAAGGGGCGGGGCAGATAAATGGTGGAATATTCACTCGTAGGAAAAGCGATGGAGTACATATCTACTTCCGCCTCAACGGGCATTACTGTGAAACGTGAAGCCTCGGCCGAAGTAGTCCAAGCTACGATACGTTGGCAGTCGCCTGCGAGGTGGAATGCAGGATAGCTTGCGTTGGTGGCATTGGTGCAGACAATGCCACAAGTGGCATTGTTCACGTCGAAACGATAGTCGGCAGCTTCAGCGATATCAGAGGTGAGCGTGTAGAGTTTCTCTGTGGCGGGAGCCTTACCTACATATTTCTTCGCGCCAAGACTGTAGATACGGTAGGTGCCTTCGGCCGAACCAGGCACAAGGCTGAAGAGTTGATTCTGATCCGACTCACTGAAGGAAGCCGCCTTGAGATTATTGTCAACCACGGTAACATAGTAAGCCGTGTTGTTGCGCACGGCGTTCATGCGGTAGGCTTGCAGGGGAACTTCTTCCACGCGCTTAACCTTGGCTATCGCTTGATTGATGGCCTCGTAGTTAGCCGTCGTAGGGGTGGCTTTGTAAGCATCGACAACTTTGGTTACCTCGGCAACGCTTTCTGGCAAAATGCCGCCCACCATATTCCCCTGTTGAGAAGAAAGAGTGGTGGTGATAGAAGAAAGGTCGGTCATCACATCGGCAGAGGTAGCACTGGCATCATAGGTATACTTACCATCGGTGATAGTCTCGATGGAATAGTTCTTATATACGATGGTATAGTCGTTGCCGAAGGTGCTCTCCTCATAGAGGAAACCGATAGAGTGGTCGTTTTGGAGCGTCATGGTAGAGTAGGCCGACCCCATATAGCTGGCCTGATGCTTGCCCTCGAAGTTCTTAGAGAGATTCGCGGGGGTATCGAAGTCGGAGTATGAAGCAAGTCCTTTATAATGTATGCCTACGTTCGTACGACCGCCAGGACCCAAAGGTACCGATTGCAGAACGAGGAACATCTTCTTGCTGTCTGCCTTGCGTTGTACGGGGAGAATGAGCACTTCACCGTTGCAAGAGTTTCCTGTGGCAATAGCACCCTGGTTGCTAGCGTTAGAGTAAGCCTCTGTGCCCCATGAGCCTTCACCCTTGGCAGTATCAGTGAAGCGGAAGATGTTGTATTTACGTCCGCCCAGGACGCGTGAGCTACAGATGACGCTACCATCGGGGAGTTCTTCTGCCTTTGGCTCATTGCAATCGCCTGTGGTAGGAGCCTGATTGGGACTTCCGAGGAGTTTCCAGTTTTCGCCGAAGTCGTCTGAATAAATCACGTAGTTGTGCCATGTTCCGTTACCTGCGATGAAGAGCACAGAACAATAGAGGCGATAGTACTGTCCCACCTTCGTATAGCGGCTTTGGTGGATGCGTCCCGAGCCGATAAACATCGACTTGGCACCATCTTCTGAAGAGCCATCGAAGAGTGCATAAACTTGCTTAGAGATATCAACAGGCTTGGTCCATGTTTCGCCACCATCTTCGCTAACGAAGCGGGCAATAGCTTGGTGATTGGTCTTCGTAGCGCTAGGGAACATCACGTCGCCTGAACATGAGAGGAGGAGCATCTTGTTGCTCTCTCTGTCGGCCACGAGACAGGGATCACCAAATCCGGTGTGGAGAAATTCACTGGTGCCTTCGGTTCCCTTCTTGTATTCGTTACAATTAGCAATGGTATTCACCTCGCCCCAAGTCTTGCCGCCGTCCTTAGAGATACGGCTGCGCAAATCGAGTTTACCCGAACCGATATCGTTGCCCGAGTAGCGATAGTCTGCCACAGCCACAAGGTTGCCATTCTTAGCCTGTGCAATGGCAGGGATGCGGTAGTTAGGAACGCCCGTGGTGACGAGCAAATCGGTTTGATCTTCGGAATGACGAATCTCAGTATCAACGCTCGTAATGGCTCCCGATACAGTAAAATCAGTGAGAGTCACGTTGTTGTTATCGCCTGCCAGAGTAAACTGAGCCGAAGAGGCACTCAGTCCTGTCACAGAAATTTCCTGTGGAGTAGAGGTAAGTGTAGTGGCTGTACCGCCTGAGGGGGTGAGGGTCACACTACCCTCGGCTACGGATGCCTTAAAGGAGTAGCTCGCAAGGTTGGCGCCATCAGCCGAGAGTGTATAGACGGATTTTTTCCCCGTTCCTGAAGCGATAATAAAAGCTCCCGACAGGTTCTTCATGTTATTCTTGTCTGCTGTGAGCTTCACCTGAGGAGAGGTGGATGAAGAAGTCCATTGGTTCGTCCATTTCTCCGCGAGTGAACCCGTGGAAGTGCTTACCGTCTGCGAGAAATCCGTTTTGTAATATTCTACTTTGAAGTCGGAGAGAGCCACCCCTTTATTATCACCCGAGAGGACAAACGAAGTGCTTGCCGTATTTACCTTGCCCACGCTGATGGTCTGCTCTTCCGAGGTAATGGTATAAGTCTTGTCGCCCACTACGAGCTTGATGTCGGCTGTACTTGCAGCGTCCTTCTTGGCCTTGAAGCTATAGCTGGCAACAACGCCCTTAGCGGCCGAAAGCGTATAGGTGCAGCTTCCCCCACTAGAAAAAATTTCGATTGACTTACCATCGGAAGCGGCCTTCATATTGTTGGAAGAGCCGCTAGAGAACTTGAGATTGGGCGATGCAGAGCCTTCCCACAATTTATAGTAGGTGGTAGATCCCGTGGTTGCAGCAAAGGCACCATTCGTCAAATCAATGGTAGCGGTAGCCTTTTCGAGAGCCACTTGCGCCACGATAGAGATCGACGATCCTGCATCTGCTCCGCCATTCCAGAAGGCGAGTTTACGACCACGATTGTTGAGTTTATTGGCTGCAATGCCGTGCTCTGCGATGTAATAGGCACCATCGATATTGGAGCTAGCAGTAATGTCCCAGCGGTTGGTATATCCCTCGCCAGGGTTGTCGGCATCTTTCAAGATGGCATAAGACTCTGCTCCCGAATCGCCAAGCATCTGGGTGGGAGCGGCCAAAGCCAACTTGGTGCCAGCATTCATATTGTAAATCTTGTAACCATCGGTTTCATTGCCCTCAAAACACCAGAAGTTTTCGTCAGAGGACATATTGTTAGGTCCACCGAGGGTAATGAAAGGATTATTACGGTTGCTGGAAATGCGGTATCTCTCATTGCCAATGCGCAGATAATACCAAGGAGTTTCCTGGGCAAATGTCGTACCGCTCACCGTGGTGGTGCGTACAGGAGCATCAGCCCATGCAGTTGCCGCGAACGGAATGCTCGCTAGCAAGAGGGATAGGAGTCGCTTGTTCATGTGTAGAATAAAGTAACTGTTTATGTGATTAGATTTATTGATATTCAAGGTAGTGTCTTGCTCACCAGTGCACGACAATAAGAAGCCATCGTAAGGCTTTCGGCGGCAAATATAATAATAATTTTGTGAAAGTACGTACAAAATACTTTGCTAAACCGAACTTTGTGCATATATTTGCTCGGCGAGAGGAGATCCTCAATAACTTTTCATAGGAAGTGGAGGCGAAGCGTCTCGCTTCGGCAGGCGTGGAGAGGGTTCGATACCCCGACACGCCCTCTATCTATCATGCATCTTCAGTCTCGCTTCGGCATCGAGCCTCGCGTGACTGACCGAAGCGAGACGCTTCGCCCCCACTTCCTTTGAGATAGCAGTTTACATTCCCTTCTCCACTAACCCTAACCTATCTATACCCTATGGAATTCTTCTCTACCTCTACGGGACAAGCGGCAATTGTAATTGCCGTGTTTGCCTTAACCATCGTGGCCTTCGTGGTCGACAAGGTGCGCTCTGATATCGTGGCGCTTTGTTCGTTGGCCTTACTGCTCATTACCAACGTGCTTACCCCAGCCGAGGCTTTGGCGGGATTCTCCAATTCTGCCGTGGTGATGATGATTGGGCTGTTCGTAGTGGGCGGTGCCGTATTTCAGACAGGATTAGCACGTTCCATCTCAGGACGTCTTCTGAAACTTGCTGGACGAAGCGAGCCCAAACTATTCTTCCTCGTGATGATTGTAACAGCCGTGGTAGCTGCTTTCGTGAGCAATACGGGTACGGTGGCTCTGCTTCTACCCATCATTCTGGCCATGGCCAAGAGCGCGAGTATCAGTCCGGGCAAACTCATGATGCCCCTAGCATTTGCTAGTTCTATGGGAGGACTACTGACGCTTATCGGCACACCGCCCAATCTAATCGTGGACGGCTATCTGCGCGACAACGGACGTGAGGGCTTCGGATTTTTCAGCTTCCTGCCTATCGGCTTGATTTGCATGGCCGTAGGACTGCTGATGCTCTATCCCCTCTGCCGCTTCTGTCTAGGCAAACGAACGAAGGAAACAACCGACACGGATGCCGACGATGGCTTGGCCGCCCTGCTACATGAATATCATATTGCCGACCTCGTGTTTCGCCTCAAAGCCCCAAGCGGGAGTGCTCATCTAGAGGGCATGACCGTGGGCGAGCTAGCTATTCGCAAGCATTATGGTGTGACCATCCTCGAGGTGCGCCGCGCCAATCGCACCATATTTAGCACCAACATCCAGGAGGCCGTAGACGCTTCTACTGTTCTGCAAGCCGACGACACCTTCTACGTGCTAGGTCACAAAGAACAAGTGGAGGCTTTTGCTGCCGACCACAACTTGTGCGTGTTTGAAGATCCTGAGAGCGAGGGAAAAGGCAAACTCGATTTCTACGAGATTGGCCTGGCCGAAGTGCTCATCTCGCCCGAATCAGCACTGATCAACCGCACGCTGCGTAGCGCCAACTTCAAGGAACGCTTTGGTGTGACGGTACTGGCCGTGAAGCGACAAGGCAAATATCTCTTCGACAATGTGCTCGACACACCCGTGAAAAATGGTGATATGCTCCTCGTACACGGAGAATGGCGAGGCATTGAAAGCATGGCAAAGAAGAATCGAGAGTGGATTGTGATAGGTTCACCCACCGAAGATGCCGAAAGCGTGGCGCTCGACCACAAAGCCCCACTTGCCGCAGCCATCATGGCTCTCATGGTGGGCTGCATGGTGTTTGCCGACCAGATTGGAATAAAACCCGTAGCAGTGGTAATCCTAGCTGGCTTGCTAATGGTGTTGACTCGCTGCGTGCGCTCTGTGGATGCGGCCTATAAGATGATAGGATGGGAAAGCATTGTGCTCATTGCTGCCATGATGCCTATGAGTACAGCTCTCTCTAAAACGGGTATTTCGGAATGGATAGCCACCTCACTCGTCAGCGGACTGCATGCCTACGGCCCCGTGGCTGCTATGGCTGGCGTCTACATCGTCACATCCGTGCTGAGCACCTTTATCTCCAATTCAGCCACGGCCATCCTCGTGGCACCCATTGCATGGGCTGCAGCCACACAACTTGGCGTGTCGCCCACGCCATTTATGATGACCGCTGCCGTGGCCGCCAGTGCTTGCTTCGCCACACCAATATGCACACCGCCCAATGCGATGGTGATGAACGCTGGCCACTACAATTTCATGGACTACGTAAAGGTGGGACTGCCCTTGCAAATTGTCATGGGCATTGTGGCCATACTCGTCATCCCTCTTTTCTTTCCGCTATAAACACCCGCTCAACGCACCACCGCAATGAGATAACGAAATACACAACACAAACAACAATACACAAACTCCGCAATTATGAAAAAGACTCTTGCAATCGCCGCCATGCTCCTTTTGGCAGCCAATGCCACTGTTAAAGCACAGTCATTCAGCTATGGCATCACGGCCGGATGGAATCAGACAAAACTCAAACTCAAAGGTTCGGCCAAGGATCTCTATAGCTCCGACAATAAGGCTGGCTGGTTCGTCGGTCCCAAAATCACTTTCTCTTCAGGTCTCGGCATCGGTTTCGACGCTGCCATAGAATACTCCGAACGAAGCCTCAACATCACCCAAGACTACTATACCACAAATTACGCAGGTGGAGGCACCACTCAGGAACAATACAACAATGTCTCTGAAACTAAGAAGTATCGCACCTTCGAAATCCCCATCAATCTGCGCTACTCCATCGGACTTGGCAAGTTGGCCAGCGTATACATTGCCACTGGTCCACAATTTGGATTTGCCCTGCAAAACATGAAATGGAAAAATGTAGGCTCTGGCTCCAACTTCAGCCGTAACAACATGAACACTACATGGAACATTGGTGCAGGCGTTCGTCTCTTCAAGCACCTCGAAGCCGGCATCGGCTACAACTTCGCCCTAGGTAAAGCCGGAAAAGCCGTAATCCCCGACAACTATACAGGCCAAAGCCAAGACGTAGAATTGGAATACAAGACCAACTCCTTCCAGGTGCAGGTGACATATCTGTTTTAATTTGCTGATATGACAATATACTAATTGGCTAGCGCAGTGATCACAAGCATCTGCTAAACTCATAAACCTAATAAATTCATTAAACTCAAAACTTTTCTTTCCCATGCTTAGATTAAACTGTTTCTTCCAAGCTTCTGAGGGCCACTATGATGAAGCCCTGCAAGCTGCTATCGCCCTGACCGCCGCCTCACGTGCTGATGAGGGCAACATTGCTTACGACACAATGGAAAGTGCCACCCGCCCCGATGTTTTCATGATTTGCGAAACATGGCAAGACGAAGCTTCGCTCCAGAAGCACATGGCAGCCGACCACTTTAAACTCTACGTTGGTCAACTCGAAAAGCTTGGTACTCTCAAACTCGAGCAGTTTGAGTTTCCCAAGAAGTAAAAGTTTCTCCCTTCCTATAAGCAGCCCCTCAACCAATACTGTGGGCGACGCGTCCCAGTATTGGCTGAAAAGCTGCATGTTCTATGTGCCGAAGCGAGACCATACCCCAAAATATTCAAAAAACCTCCTCTGCCCTTTGGCATATGCGAGGAAATGATTACTTTTGCACCCATCAAAAGGCTGGTTCTGTAGCTCAGTTGGATTAGAGCAACGCCCTTCTAAGGCGTGGGTCCAGGGTTCGAATCCCTGCAGAATCACGAAGGAAAATCAATTCCAAAGAAAAGTATTAAGTGGATTTTACGAAAGTAGAGTCCACTTTTTGTTGGTTATCAAGCAGATACGCACTTTGATTAGCCTAACAAAAAACATAAAAGTATATGTTCAATTAAGCAATAGTCCGTTAATTTTTGACTAACAAGCCGAAAATGCTTCCATACCGCGAAAGTATGGAAGCATTGAATGGGGAGAAAAGACAACAATCTATCCCTTCTTGAAATTATCAAAGAAATTTATTTTAAGAGCAAGGGCAACAGACATCTTCTCTTCGGGCATTTCACCCTCCAAAACCAATATGGTTTTCACCTTATTGTGCTCCACTCTTACAGATTGCTCTGCATTTAATATAGCTTTGTATTTTACACATTGGTAAATGCCACGCAAGATGTCAGCTTTATCTGATATAGCAGATTTTATTTCAACCGCAATTTGTGTTTTATCTTTCAAGCGAAAGTAAACATCAAGTCTGTCACCAGAAAGAAGTCCGTATTCCATAGACTTAAAATCAACATTTCTAATGCCGATAGACTCTGGATTATCATAAATAATTTGTTTGAGTTCTTTGTGGCGAGGTCCTTCTGAACCATTCCTTGAAAAAGCACCTTTACGAATGACGTTTTCATCAGAACTATTGTCTGGTATTTTATAAGGTTTTAGTCCTAACTTATTGAGGACTAAATCCCATTTTTCATAGTGTTGAGCATCTGCATTGACTTTTTGAACAACTTCTTTTTTTCCTTCAAAACTAAGTTTGTTATAGTTTGGTTCTACATAATCGAAGCCGTGTTCAGGAAGTCCTGATTGTTTAGATTTAACTAATCCATTTAGAGATGGGACATCCTTAAATCCTTTTTCTTTACGTAGTTCTTCAAAAATATCATGAATTAGACCAAGAACACAACCTATCCTATCTGTCTTATGTCCAACCGCTTTTGACAAGTCACTATAATAATGCGCTTTGTTGTCATTGCTCGATTTTGCCCAATAAACAAGCACTGGTATCATTTTCTGTGCCCATTGTGGATTTTTGTGCGTGTCATCGTGCAACAATTCTAAGTATCTTGGATTTTTCATTCGCTTTTACAGATTTTTTTACACGACAAATATACAACATTAAAACCAATATCCACCTTTTCTTTTATCATTCTTGTACCCATGATTTTCAAAGAGCGCAGCGGTTCCCGACTGCTTTCACTCTTCAAAGATTCCATCGGGAGCATTACGGAGGGAGTTCACGACCTCAATGCAAGATGATATGGGGACTTCTCCTTCTTCCCGTAACATATACAGTTCAATGGCGAAGATGTGCCTCCAGGCACGCTTGTAGTGTGGTGCAGATGTTTGCAAAGCTTGTGCAATCGTATAAAGCTCGCGCTTGTCGCTGCCCGAATTATTCGTTTTCGATTTGCCCGGCACAGAACCCACAAGGTTTGAGTGCACACGCATGGTAAAGCACATCATATTCACTGCCTCGATGATGTCCGTAGACCAAATGTCGTACCAGCGAGAGCAAAATCAAGCTTGCTTGAACTTTGCCTCCTTCGCCACCCCGATGAGTTGCTTGATGTTGTACCACTTGCCCTTGAAGAGCGCAGCGTAGTATGGTATGGGATAATACGTATTGTCAGGCGTGGGTATTCGGCTGATAACAGCGAACTTCTTTATTTCCTTCCCTCTGTTCTGAAGGTCGGTGAAAGGCGATTGCGGATTGAGAAGTTCAATGCGTTCGATGTCCTCCGGACAGACCGTATTACGCCAGTTGGCATAAAGAATATAAGGTATGACGCCCGACTTGTCGGCAGGAGCAAAGCGGACATAGCACGCCTGTTTGCGGACAATGCGGACAATGCAACTGGCATCCTCATTGAGGATGATAACGCTGACGCAAAAGCCGAAGTGCTTGAAGTCCTGGCACACGCCGAGGAAGTAACTTGCGAGGTCGTTGTCCAGCATGAAGTCATCAACTTGCGTCTGCACTTGTGCAGTGGCAAGTTCCGTGTCATAGACAAGTCCGCTGCCATAGCAGACTTCGGCATTGAACATCTGGCAAGTGCTCATTGTCTCGTCAGACTCAATGAGGTCGATGATGTTGTATGGCATCTGATTGTCACCTCCCCATGGAATGGTACTTCATCTTGTCGTTGATGATGATAGGCGCAATGTTGTGCTCCTCCTTAAAGACTTCACTTGTCTTTGGGAGGAAGGCAGCGGAGGCGTGGGCACCAGGGAGTGTGACAACGGAAGTTGATGGAATGTAAGAAAAATCGCTCATATCTTGCTTTTTAGGGCAAAGATACAGGACATGGTTTTTTGAAAAAAAACAAAACGTTTTGCAATGAAAGAATCCCCGTCCACGACATCGTGAACGTATCAGTTAGCGGCATCCTTTAAGCATTTATCTATCAGCATCGTTTTTTTCCTCTATCGACAAGAAACTTTCAATTCTTGCTGTTTTCTTACCATTTCCAACTTATTATATAGCTAAACAATTTATTCTGTAAAACCGCACAATTTTCTCGTTAAAGAGTTGTAAATTTGCACATTATTAAATGCATCATATATCTGTAAAAGACCTCTGGGAAAAGAGAAGAACCACGGCGAGAGCCAAATCATTCAGGAACACCACGATAGTTGCATGGGGCGCTGGTCTGCCTACAGATGCTACGCTGGGAGTTTCGTTTTTTGTATGGCGATTAAGAAGACACAACTATATAGCATCCTTTGGGAGAGTTGCAACATTCTGCGAGGCAGCATGGATGCCAGTCAGTACAAGAACTATGTGCTGACCATGCTTTTCTTGAAATACATCAGCGACCGCGTGAAGTCAGACCCTGATTTGTATTTTGAACTTCCAGAGGGTTGTTCATGTCGATGACATAGCGAAGTTGAAGAACAAACCTAACATTGGCGAGTAGATACAGAAAGCTCTGCGCGAGATAGCCAAGGTAAATCCAGACTTGAACAATATCATCGACAAGGCTGACTTTGACGACTCGGCTTTGCTCGGTTCGGGAAAGGCTAAGATTGACACACTGAGCAGTCTTGTGTCAGGAGAAAGCCATTTCCTCTTCAGCAAACGCTATGAGTTGCTGGTTGAAGAACTGCCTCATTACCCTAATGTCATTCAGATGCAAGGCAAAAAGATATATATGCTTGTGAAGCCTGATACGACAATAGAGCAGCGGGCAACTATTATGCGTGAGTGGTATCGTGCTCAACTAAAGAACCAACTCGCCACAACTATAAAACGATGGGCAGAGAGGTTTGGCGAAACCAACTACGATTGGCAGGTGAAGCAGATGAAAACCGAATGGGGCAGTTGTGTAAAATCGAAGCGTATGCTGATTTTTAATCTCTAACTGGCACGCGTTCCTATTGAGTGCTTGGAGTTTGTTGTTGTTCACGAATTCTGCCACTTTGTGATTGACAACCATAACAAACTCTTCGAGGCTTTAATGACGAAACGCTTACCCAACTGGCGAACACTTCGAAAGCAACTCAATGATTTTATTGCATTGCCATACAAAGAATAATGATATTTACCATACTGTAATATGGAAAAGAAATATACAATCCCCACGTTGCCGCTACCATATGACTTGGAGACAAAGGCAGTACTGAAGCAACTCAATCGTGCTAATCGCAAATTGGCGGAGTTAAAAGGTGTAGCGCAAACCATACCTAATGAGCATATTCTCATTAGTACGCTCACCTTGCAAGAGGCTCGTGACAGTAGTGCGGTTGAGAATATCGTCACCACACAGGATGATATGTACCGTGCAGACCTCAACTTTGAGCAGGCTGTGAAGAACGCAGCAGCCAAAGAGGTACTGAACTACCGCCACGCTATGCAGACAGGCTTTGAACTTGTGCGCAAAAAGAAGTTACTGACTCTAAATACCATTAAGGAAATTCAACAGACATTGGAGTTCAACAAGGCTGGTTTTAGAAGTTTGCCTGGCACGCAGTTAAAACGCTCCAATGGCGAGGTGGTCTACACGCCACCTCAGGACGGAGCAACTATTGACCGCTGTATGGGCAACTTGGAGCAGTTTATCAACAACGATGAAATGATAGACATCGACCCACTTATCAAGATGGCTATCATTCATCACCAGTTTGAGAGCATCCACCCTTTCTACGATGGCAATGGTCGAACAGGTCGTATCATCAACATTTTGTATCTCGTTGCATCTGGTTTGCTTGACCTCCCTATCCTTTATCTGAGCCGTTACATTACCCACAACAAAGCAGAGTATTATAGTCTTATCCAAGCAATACGTGATAAGGGTACTGACAATGCAGAGGAATGGGAGGCGTGGATATTGTTCATGCTCAAAGGTGTGGAGGAAACCGCAGACGAAACAATCCGATTGGTGAAAGCTATAGATGCTTTGATGGGTGAGTATAAGAAAGTATTGCGTCCTCTCTTCGGTAGGCAATACAAGCATGAGTTGATTAACAACCTGTTCTCACATCCTTACACGAAGATTGAATATATTGAGCGTGATATGCAAGTAACACGCAACACCGCATCAAAATATCTCCAGCAGATAGTAGATGCAGGTCTGCTACACAAGGAGAAAGTCGGCTTGCAGAACTACTACATCAACAACCGACTGGTGGAAGTATTCTTGAATGTTTCAGAACAAGATGACCAAAAATAGTTTGCACAACAAATAGGCTTTTCACAAGCATTACATCCAAACTATGCACAAGAAATCGTGTTTTCTTGTGCATAGTTGTTTTTATATGCACAAAAAAAAGGCTTTTCTTGTGCATAGTCCATTTTACAGGCAAGCTTTGCATCTGCCCTGTGCGGCACCAAGACTTGCTTTTGCTGATTGATATCTTTATTTATGTTTTACCATTTGTTTCCACTTCGCAGTTGATAATGTTTCCATGCAGTACGATCTTTGTTTAATTGTAAATCTGCATCCTAAGCAACATTATAAACACCTCCATGCCATTTATTTCAAACACGCACGCATCTCTCAGCTGCCGGATTTCATTGCTATCCAGCAGTTTCATTCTTCGCGTGCCTTTGTAGAAGTCGTAGCGGAGAGAGATGCAGCGGTGCCAGCATTGGATTTCACCCGAGCGCGTCCAGAGTTTGATGTCTACGGGTTCAGGAGATTGGAGCATACGTTTGAGCGTGGTGATATGAATAGCGTGGGGCATTAGTCGAAAGCATTGTTGTAAACTTGATTAAAGATATTATGTAAGCGAGGAACGGTGAAAGACACCTGTTTGCGAAACGGTTTCCACTTGAACTTCACATGGTTGTTCGCATTGGTGGCATCAGAAAGTTCACTTTCGATGTCAGTAATAAGAATGGAACTGCCCACAGGGAGTTCAGGATAATATTTCCATAAACAATAAGCCATATGCGTTTCCAACCTCCAAAGGGTAACCATAAAATGATCACCGATAAGAAATGTCCCAAAAGTTATTTTATTACCAAATTACGCGAGTTCGCGCATAAAGGAAAATTTGAGACGGAGGAGGATTTTGCCGATACCATTGTTTCGTACTACGATTGGATAGCATGATGAGTATTCTCTCCTTCGATTACGCACGCTGTGCATGGGATTTGGACGGACTACACCTTTTGCAATGGTCATGTACCTCTAAAACACAAAAAACACGGAAGCGGGGTGAAAGCTCCGGCCTTTTGTAATAAACGAAAAGTTCCGCTGACAATTCCTCTTCCGAGCAGAAGTGAACATAAAAAGCATGGTACAATCATCTATTTCAGATGAGCGTACCATGCTCTTTATTCTTTCAAACAATCTTATTTTTTGTCCAAAAGTCCATCAAATGTTTTGATCAGTGCAAATGGGTCTGCATAGAAAGACTTTGAGTCAAGTTCCTTGATAACGGGTTTCATTACAGGGAAATCCTTGAAGACCAATTTGAGTTCTGCTCTCCAACCAACCGCCGCACTCATCCAAAAAGCGCGAGCTACATCTTCGTTCTTCAACTTGAAGTAGAGCATACCTCCCGTACCTGTCAGTTGAAGGGTCTTAGTGTTGGTCTGCGTGGAAATGTTGTGGACATATCCCGTGACGTTCTTACCTTCATAAACTACCTGCAAAAAAACAGGGTCGCTATAAGCTTTCGGATTCTTATTCCACACATTGGGTAATGCTTTTTGCGCTTTCAAAGCCTCAAAGGTGTACCATTTCTTGCTTTTGTCATCGTAAACACGAAGATTTTTTACCTCTGTGGATTTGTAGGTTTTCTTTTCCCCCTTGGCGTCTTTCACCTTAATGGAGTTTGCATCATCAACAGAGAACAAGGTTCTAGTAGTACCTTTCACGACCTTGCCATCTGTAAGTGTGACCTCTACCTTAGTCTGTGCTTGTGCAAAGACGCAAAACAAACAAGCAAGAAGCATGAATAGAGTCTTTTTCATATCATAAAAATTAGTAGTTAAACATGCATTTGCAAATATATAGATATATTTTTACCCCCCCCAAAAAAATAATGATATTTTTTATGCCACAGATTTATCCTCTTCATCGTCCGAGTCACCCGTAATCAGATTGATGCCGAACTAGTCTACCAACTTCTGGTAGTCAAAGCAATAGCTGCGTGCCGATTGAGAAAGTTTAGCCGGGTTGCCATGCTTGTCCTGTTTGGCAGATTTCTTTAGAAGAAATATCCATACATTTTCAGAACTTTTGAATTATCTTTCATGTTTCATTTTTTTGTTATAAAGTAATTGAATATCAGTTATTTCAAACACGCACACATCTCTCAGTTGTCGGATTTCATTAGAGTCCAGCAGTTTCATTCTTCGCGTGCCCTTGTAGAAGTCGTAGCGGAGAGAGATGCAGCGGTGCCAGCGTTGGATTTCACCCGAGCGCGTCCATAGTTTGATGTCTACGGGTTCGGGAGATTGGAGCATACGTTTGAGCGTGGTGATGTGAATAGCGTGGAGCATTAGTCGAAAGTATTAGAGTTTGTGAGACTGCAAAGCCTGCGTAAGATGACGGGCAAAGGAATAGGAAAGCGAGGACGTCTCGCTCTCGTATTCTACCTCCGTATTATCATCGTATGCAGAAAATTGTCCACAACATACGGCAAAGTTGCGGTCAAAGGAAACCTTGCGCTTGGTTTGGGCAGTGAGGTACAAGGTGTCATCCACATTGAACTCATTCTGAAAGATCAGCGTAAGCGTGGGAACTTCATCGGTCAAGAAGAATGTGAAAGTACGTTTCCCTCGGAAAAGCCGCCATGCGCATAGCAAGAGAGCCAATGCGCACGGCGGCTGAAAGAAAGGATTGCCCGAAAGGGTGGGCTTTGGGAAAGGATTTTTAGATTACCATAATGCGACTTTTCCAATTTCACCCATATCTAGTACTGCAGGTATATTCATAGCTTTGAATATACGAGCCATGGTATTAAAGGTGATGCCATGTCCACGTTCCAATCTTGAAATTTGAGACTTTTGTACACCAACCTTTGCTCCAAGTTGTTCTTGCGTTAGATTTCTAGCCTTACGTGCCTGCTTTATTACTTCCCCCATTCTGTAAGCCTGTAAAGCGTCATCTACCTCTTTTTCAAACGCATCACGTTCAGGAGTTCCAATTTTTCCAAAATTTTTGTCTTGGAAATCCTCAAAAGATGTAAGTCTTAAATCTTCCATTATTTTTTCTTATTTTGTTGCTTAGCTTTCTTTTCAAAATACATTTGCTTAATTCTTTCGGCTTTGGCGATTTCCTTTGATGGAGTTTTCTGAGTTTTCTTGATAATTCCATGTGTCGCTATTACCAAGGTCTCTGTTTCTGTATCCCAAAAAGAAAATAGTCTGTATGCTATTCCATTATATTTTGTACGGAATTCCCAAATACCATCAGAGTTTTCCAATTTCTTGAAAAGTTCATTGTTTATCTCACCGCCCATAACACGGCGGATATTATATGCTATTTTTTCCTTGCAGCTAAAGATAGAGATTCCAAAAAATCTTGTGCCTCACCCGTAAGGATAATCCTAAATTTCTGTTCTTGCATATGTATGTTTAATATATCTGCAAAGGTACGAAAAGTTTCTATTATATGAAACTTTTCATGATCTTATATCCCACCCACCGAGAATTCCCCATAAAAAACATGCTGCGGAAACTTTTCACATCCGATATATAGCGTATCAAACGCATCAGTGCCATCGGTGCGATGCTCCAACAAGTCCTCCTCTGATTCGGGATTTTTCTCTGTGGACTTGTTTTTGTGGAAGCCGTTTCTTCCACGCTCCACTCCTGCCGATTGTATGGAAAGAATAAGATCGTCATTGTTTTGGTGATTGAAATAAGACATCACACTTCAAGTAAGACGGCACGGCTCGGTGAGCCGCCTTCAAGGACGCAATACGTTACTTCGTTTGCCAAATCTTGTAAATGGTTCCCTTAGCGGTATCAATCAACTCCTTATCCATCTTCTTCTCATAATTATTGCTGTATGCTCGGCATGAGCATTATTAAACGGATGAAAATTCTGAGTACACCCTAATAGCTGGAATTGTATTGTCAAAGGCAAGGGTGGCATCGTAAGGCGAATCGATAAAGTTTGACTAATAAACCAAGAAAAAGCCGCCTCACACACGGCTAAGAGAACCAATGCACAAGGCGGCTTAAAGCTAAATAATGAACTGCCCGAAAGGGTGGCAGAAGAGGGAGCGGAATTACCACTCAAGGGGTTTATCAACCGTAAAAGTAAACACTTGATTACCTTCTTGGTAGAAAGGTGCTTCAATGAGAATACGTTTCGCTTTTTTAGCGAGGTTAATAAATTTCTTGCGATTTGTAAGGAACAGCAAATCTGAACTTCCATCAGAAGGTTCATTTGTTGTAAATTTTATGGGAGTTCCATTATCAAATCTGATTCTCACATAATTGGTTCCATTGTATTCATTACAGATGAATTGTCCCTTAGAAATCGAGATGTAGACATCAGTACCCCATTTCTTTGTATTGCGAACTGTGATGGTCATATCGCTACCACCTTGATATGGAAAGTCAAAATTTACAATGTTGTCTGAAACGATTGATGCAAATTTTGACTTGCTATCGTTCATTTCATCTACCTGGGATTGATAGTCCCAGGTTTTTTCCTGCTTTGAATCAACATTATCCTGTGCTTCAGAAGTAGCTGAAATAGAGTCTGCTACAATAATGCTATCAGAGTTTACATCGGATTTTGTCGAATTTGAGTTGTTGCCTCCGCCAATGCTTGCTATGATGCCAATGAGAATGATAACGCAAAAAGCAATCAAGACAAGTTTGAAACAACCTCCTGCATTATTCTTTTTAGAGGATGGTTGGGGAATAGGGGGATTTTTTCTTCCATATACGTAAAATTAAGTTTGTTTTTGCAAATATACAGCCTTATTGATTATCTCTCCCAAGATTGTATAAAATTAACTTTGGAAAATCTTAAATTTATTATTGCTTCTATATAACAAAGTTCAAAAATCATCTGTTTATCCACAATTTGCCAGTTCCGATTCCATACGTTGTAAGCGTTTATGGAGGTATGCGACTTTGTTATATAGAAGCAATAATTTGCAAATATATAGACATCTTTCTTTCAGCCTTGCCCTCTCCCTTCCCTGCCCTCCGACACAAACAAATCCCCTCTCCTACAGAGAATCATGTAAGAGAGGGGATTTCCTTTTAAAACACAAGCAGGCATCGCGCCTAGCGCACATATCAAACCTTACGCACAGGCGCACACCCGTGCTCTATACGAAGAGACTTATTTCTTAGGGATGCGTTCAAGGATTGTCTTGACGAAAGTCCAATAGCGAGCCACACTAGGAATATTGCAACGCTCGTTGGGAGTGTGGGGCGAACGCAAGGTCGGACCGAAGCTCACCATATCCATGTGAGGACGCAAAGCGCCAATCACGCCACATTCCAATCCAGCATGCACCACTGTGACAAGATTGTCCTGCTGGAAGAGTTCCTTATAGATACCCTTCATGAGTTCCACAATCTCGCTCTGTGGATTAGGTTGCCAAGCGGGGTAATCGCCATCAGTTTCCACCTTCATGCCTGCCATAGAGAAAGCACTTTCGAGTGTCTCTACACAGCATTCGCGCATACTGTCGCGTGAAGAACGAATAAGGATAAGGAAACGCACCTTACCCTCGGCAATCTCCACAATGGCCAAGTTCGATGAAGTCTCCACGATCTGCTTATCATAAGGAATCATGCGCAACACGCCATTGTGTACGGCACAGAGAGCATCCACAAGATTATCCTGAATCTCAGCGGGCACGATATACTTAGGCAGCGGAGCATCCTCCACGTCGAGTGCCATCGTTGTTTCGACAGGAGCATACTCCTCGCGGAGCGTCTGTCGCCATTCGTCTATGGCCTCCTTGAGAGCCTCCACATTTTCTTTCGGCAACGTCAGCACCACTTCGGCCGAAGCGGGAATCGCATTGCGCATATTGCCGCCCTGCCATGAGGCGAGGCAAGCTTCAAAGTTGGCAATAGCGTCCTGCACGATACGTGCCATGGCCTTATTTGCATTGCAGCGACCTTCGTTGATTTCCAATCCAGAGTGTCCGCCGAAGAGCTTGTGAAGGGTAATTTTCACTGCAGCATCAGTCGCATCGGGTTCTAGAGGCTTGTATTCGAGCGTAGCGGTCATATTCACACCGCCAGCCGAACCGATAATCATCTCTCCTTCGGTCTCATCGTCGAGGTTGAGCAAGATCTCCCCCTCAATAACATCGGCCTTCATGTGGTTCACCCCATACATAGTAGTCTCCTCGTCGGCAGTGATAAAGCCTTCGATAGGACCATGTTTTAAGGTAGGATCTTCCATCACAGCCATGATGGTGGCCACAGCCATACCATCGTCCGACCCAAGCGTAGTGCCCTTTGCCTTCACCCAATCGCCATCGATATAAGTCTCAATCGGATCGGTTTCGAAATTGTGGGTAGACTCCTTCGTCTTTTGCGGCACCATGTCCATGTGTCCCTGGAGAGTCACAATCTTACGATCTTCCATACCCGCCGAGGCAGGCTTGCGCATGATGATGTTACCAGCTTCATCCTTGAATGCCTCTACGCCCTTTTGGGCTGCCCAGTCGAGCAAGAACTGCTGCACCTTCTCTAGATGGCCCGATGGACGGGGCACCTGAGTAAGCAGATCAAAGTTTTTCCAAATGGCCTGCGGTTGCAGGTTTGCTATTTCACTCATGATTGTTGATGTTAGAATATTTACTACTGAAGTTTCGGATTTAGGAAAGGCGGAGGGAAAGCCTCAGGCTAAATCCGAGATTTAAGTTTCTTATTTCTTCCGACGCATTCGTCTGTACCAAAACATCACTGGCCACACGATACTTACACTTTCTCCACAGCCTCTCTTCGCTGGCCACGCAGCGCCACTCTGCTCCATCCCATCACACCCAACGCCACTACGAGAGCCGTCTGGATGGTATGTACAGCCAGAGCAAACATGACGGCCTGCCCATCGGCCACTCCATAGAGCACGAGCATCGTCTTCACCGCGAAATGCCATGGCCCTGCCCCATTGGGAGTAGGAACGAGCACTGCAAAAGTGCCCACACAGAATATGAGGAATGCGGCTCCTAGCGAGAGTTGAGCCGTAAATGGGAAGCAGAAGAAAGCAATGTAGAAATGGAGAAAATAGCCCACCCATATCAGCAGGCTATAAAGCAGATAGAGCGGCAAGTTCTTCACGTGGCGCAGCGAGAGAATGCCCTCCCATATACCTTGAAGCATGTCGCGCCCTTTCCGAAACACAGCAAAGCGCTTTACCGCCACCACCGCAGCTGCTAGTGCAGCCACAAGACAGATAAAGGTGACAAGATAGCCCGTACCCGTGAACCGACGGAGCAAAGAAGAGAAGTCCATGCCCGTCTCGTCCATGAAACGCACAAACATAGGGAGCTGCCACAGAAAGGCCACACTCGTAAATAAGAGCATCAGCAGCGAATCGACCACGCGCTCGGTGACCACCGTGCCAAGACTCTTGCTGAAGCTCACGCCATCGGTCTTCTTCAGCGTGCCACAACGAGTCACCTCACCCACGCGAGGAATCACCAGACTCGCCGCATACGACATAAAAATGGCATCTGTACACGAACTCCTTCTTGGGCTCTCACCCAGCGGTTCGAGTGCCATCTTCCAACGCCAAGCACGAGCCATCTGAGGCAATATGCCGAAAGCAAGACTTAGGAGCATCCACCCCCACTGCATCTCGCCAAAGACAAAGTGTGAGAAAGCCTCCCAGTCTGTATCGCGATACATCCACCAAAGAATGCCCCACCCGAGCAGGAAGGGAAACGCCGTTTGTAATATGACCTTGACAAAGCTTTTCAAGCGAGAAAAAATTGCTTTAGAAAGAGCGAAGATGGTTCATCCTCATGATGCACCCCCTCTCCCTACCTATTATCATAATATTTTCTGAACTTTCAGATTTAGAAGAGGTGGGCTAAAAGCCCAGGCGAAATCCGGAAGTTGAGTAAAAAACGTATGAAACAGAGGTTCACTTCTTGGCATACTCCCAATAAAATGTTTACCTTTGTAGCCAGAATCACAGCCGTAGCCCCCAAAAGGGCTTTGCCTGCGTTCTTATGCAAAAGTAGAAAAAATATATTAGATGAAGTCCGTACGCCCTAAAAAATTTCTTGGCCAACACTTTCTGACCTCCCTACCCACGGCACAAGCCATCGCCGATACTGTAGATGCATGCCCCGAATTACCCATTCTCGAAGTGGGTCCCGGCATGGGCGTAATGACGCAATATCTTCTCCAGAAAGGGCGCGAGCTCAAAGTAGTGGAAATCGACTTCGAAAGCGTGGCCTATCTGCGCGAACACTTTCCCGCGCTCGAGCAAGGTATCGTGGAAGACGACTTCCTAAAGATGCACCTTGACCACACCTTCGAAGGCCGTCCCTTCGTGCTCACGGGAAACTATCCCTACAACATTAGTAGCCAGATATTCTTCAAGATGCTCGACTATCGTCACCTCATCCCTTGCTGCACGGGCATGATTCAGAAAGAAGTGGCCGAACGACTAGCCGCTCCTCCGGGTTGCAAGGCTTATGGCATTCTGAGCGTACTAGTACAACTCTATTATAAGGTAGACTATCTATTCACCGTCGAGCCTGGCGTATTCAATCCGCCTCCCAAGGTGCGCAGTGCCGTAGTGCGTCTCACGCGCAACGATGTGACCCACCCTGGCTGCGACGAACAACTTATGCGAAGAGTGGTAAAGACCACCTTTAATCAGCGACGCAAGATGATGCGCGGCTCTATCAAGCCCCTCCTCCACGAGCTCGACCAACAATGCCAAAGCGCTCCCGACCACACGGAGTTTCTCTCTCAGCCACTGCTGACACGTCGTCCAGAGCAGCTCTCAGTAAAGGAATTTATCGACCTCACCAATCAGGTAGCGGAGCACTATGGGGGTTTGAAGTTTTGAGGTTAGAAGGTTATAAAGTTACCTTTGCATCTTAAGCCCTCATCCCGCTTGTAATACTTTATACTTAATATTTCAAGTGAAACTTGTAATACTTTATACTTAATAATGAAAACCTATCTCGTAACAGGTGCCGCAGGATTTATCGGTGCCAACTACTTGAAGTACATTCTAAAGAAATACGACAATGTGCGCGTAGTAGTACTCGACCTGCTGACCTATGCTGGCTATTTCGGCACCATCGCACAAGACATCGACAACGAACGTTGCTTCTTCGTGAAAGGCGATATCTGCGACCGTGCACTGCTTGACTCACTCTTTGCCGAATACCGATTCGACGTGGTGGTAAACTTCGCCGCAGAAAGCCACGTAGATCGTAGCATCGAGAATCCGCAACTCTTCCTCAACACCAACATTCTGGGCACACAAAACCTCCTCGATGCTGCACGCGCAGCATGGGTGATGGGACGCGACCCACAAGGCTACCCCACATGGCGCCCTGGAGTACGCTTCCATCAAGTTTCCACCGATGAAGTGTATGGCTCGCTCGGCTCCGAAGGCTTCTTCACAGAGCAGACTCCCCTTTGTCCACACAGCCCATATAGTGCCTCAAAAACCTCGGCCGACCACTTCGTATGTGCCTATCGCGACACCTATCACATGCCCGTAAGCATCACACGATGCTCTAACAACTACGGACCCTATCAATTCCCCGAGAAGCTCATTCCCCTGGTCATCAACAACATCTTGCAAGGCAAGAACCTCCCCGTATATGGCAAGGGAGAGAACATACGCGACTGGCTCTACGTGGAAGACCACTGCAAAGCCATCGATATGGTGATCAATCAAGGCAAAGACGGCAGCATCTACAACGTGGGCGGACACAATGAACGCCAAAACATTCAAATCGTCAAGATTATCATCCGCACCATTCACGACATCATGGCCGAAGAGCCCCGTTTCCGCACCTTGCTGAAACGCCAAGAGATCGGCGCCGACGGACAAATCAGCATTGATTGGATCAACGAATCGCTCATCACCTTCGTGAAAGACCGCCTAGGCCACGACCAGCGCTACGGCATTGATCCCTCGAAGATTAAGGCCGACCTCGGATGGTATCCCGAAACCTCCTTTGAAGTGGGCATTGTCAAGACCATTCGCTGGAATCTCGAACACCGCGACTGGGTGGAAGCCGTCAGTGGCGACGACTACCAGCTATACTACGAAAAGATGTACGCAGGCAAGCGCATTTAACCGCCGCACTCTGCCGCCTAACCCTAAGCCGCCATTTTCTGCCCCATCTAGGGCAACCTTTCAGAAGTTCAAAGTAGCACCATCTGAAAAGTCAAAATAGCGCAGACAGAAAGATCCAAGTCATTCATAGAGAATGAGCAAGAACATGTCGCCCTGTAAGGACAAAAGCAAGAACTCACCTTCTGCTTTTGCTCTTACAGGGCGGCCTTTCTTATATTGATTTAAGTTTCGGATTTAGTATGGACGGGCTGAAAGCCCAGTGGAGCGCATAGCCCAGGGCAAGCGAAGCGACACCCTGGGTCAAAGCACGTTCGTTAGTGACGCCCTGAAAGGGCAGAAGCTTTAAAGCTTTATATATATTTCCAACATTGAATGCTTTTGCCCTTACAGGGCGTCAATACTATGGTAATCCGTAACCCAGGGTGTCGCTTCGCTTGCCCTGGGCTATGCGCTTGTTGGGCTTTCAGCCCGTGCATTATCGGCTGCATATCAAGCAATTCAAGCGAGCTTGATCGCATTCGTCTTGCACGATAAAATCCTCCCATTACGAACGGATGAATACGTACGCTGCGAACGGAGTGACGGAACTGCTTCATTATCAAGCTAAAGCCTAGGTTATTCCGTCTCTCGTTGAAGACTTTCCCATCGTTCACCGGGCGGTGAACGCTCAGTCACTGGGCGTTGAACGATGAGTCACTGGGCGGTGAACGATCAGTCACTGGGCGGTGAACGATGGGAAGATGAAGATCTGTGAACGGAAAGATGCCCATCTGTGGACGGAAAGACGTACATCTGTGGACGGCACATATACGAAGTTACAAAACGACGCTCAGAAAGAGTTGGGGCAAAATGACATTCAGCAGAACCAACAAACAGATAAGGACTTCACTCAAACACACCGATGAGGAGGTAGAACCAGCCATACGAAGTTTCCTTGCTAAAAATCCTGATATTGCGAATTGAGCTTTCAGCCTGCTCAAGTTAAAACCGAAACTTGAAAAGTTTACAACCTTAAATAGGGAAACTACAAACTAAATAAGTAAATTTGCACCCTAACTCAAGCACATTTAAGAAGATGACCGAAGTAAAAGATAGCTGGAAGAAAAAGGGCTACGTGGACGAACCCGTGCCCGCGGGCGTGGATCTCAAAGCCGAGATTCGCCGTATGTGTAAAGAGAAAAATGCCATTATCCTGGCCCACTACTATACAGAAGGAGTATTGCAGGATATAGCCGACTTCGTGGGCGACAGCCTCGGTTTGGCTCAACAGGCAGCACGCACGGATGCCGACATCATCGTGATGTGTGGCGTACACTTCATGGGCGAGACAAATAAGATACTCTGTCCGCAAAAGAAGGTGTTGGTGCCCGATCTGAATGCTACTTGTTCACTGGCCGAGAGTTGTCCGGCAGAGGACTTTAAGAAATTTGTCGAGGCACACCCGGGCTATCAAGTGATTTCCTACGTGAACACTACGGCGGCGGTAAAAGCACTGACTGACGTGGTGGTAACTTCGAGCAATGCCAAACGCATTGTAGAGACATTTCCCAAAGATGCCAAACTCATCTTCGGCCCCGACTATAACTTGGGCAACTATATCAACTCCGAGACAGGACGCAATATGTTGCTATGGAATGGTGGTTGCCACGTACACGAACGCTTCTCTGTGGAGAAACTCGTGGAACTGAAGCAGGAGCACCCCGGAGCTAAGGTACTAGTACACCCGGAGTGTCGCGGAGCTGTGGTGAAACTGGCCGATGTGGTGGGCTCTACGGCCGCACTACTGAAATATGCCATTGACTCCGATGTACAGGAATTTTTGGTGGTGACAGAGAGCGGCATTCTGCATGAGATGCAGAAGCACTGCCCGGAGAAAACATTTATTCCCGTGCCTCCCGATGATAGCACCTGTGGTTGCAACGAGTGTAACTTCATGCGCCTGTGTACACTGGAGAAGGTGTACAACGCACTGCGCTACGAATGGCCCGAGATTGAAGTGCCTGAAGAGGTGGCTCGCGAGGCAGTGAAGCCTATCGAACGCATGCTGGAACTGAGCAAGTAAGAAGGCGGAAGGGGAAGTCCATCTCTGCCCGCTCTGACGCGACAGCGAATAAGCTTCTCTCTGCACAGAAATAAAAGAACCTACAAATATCCAACCCAAGCGTATGCTCAATTCTCTTCGTCAATGGATGAGCCAGGAGGCTCTAGAAGTGTATATAGTGCCTACGGCCGATCCACACAATAGTGAATATATCGCTCCACACTGGGCTTGCCGAGAGTGGCTCACAGGCTTTACAGGTTCGGCAGGAACGGCTGTGGTGACACAAAAAGAAGCTTTGCTCTGGACAGACTCACGCTACTGGCTGCAAGCCTCGGAAGAACTCTCAACCACAGGATTTCAACTAATGAAGGACGGCGCAGAAGGAGTGCCTAGCGTAGAGGAATGGATTCATGAACACTATGGATCCGAAGCGCGCATCGGAGCTCCCGCCGATATGGAGCCTGGATTGTCACACATCGCTTACTGCTCGCGTAAGGATGCCTTTAGCCAACTATGGACCACACGTCCGGCACTGCCCGCAGCGCCTATTCGCGTGCAAGATGAGCAATGGACCGGACAGACCATCAAGGAGAAGCTCTGCGCCCTGCAGCATGCACTAGAGGAGCAACGTACAGAGACAGGCGAAGTGTTTCTGCTCAACGACCTATCCGACATTGCTTGGACGCTCAATCTGCGCGGAGCGGATGTGGACTACAACCCCGTGTTTCTTAGCTACTTGGCCTACGAAGCCGAGACGCAACGCTTCACGCTCTATACCCATGCCGAAACGCTCACTTCCGAAGCACGCGAACGGCTTGCGGGGGCTGGCGTGGCAACAAAGCCTTATGCCGAAGCACTGAAACTCAAAGACCTGCCTAGCCTGCGCGTATGCCGTGAGACGGCGTGCATGGGACTATGGCCAAAGGGTGTGGCAACGTTTCATTCGCCCGTGGAAATGTGGCGTGCAGTAAAATCGGAGCAAGAGCAAGAGGGCATGCGCCGCGCGATGGTACAAGATGGCGTGGCAATGGTGATATTTCTGCGATGGCTCGACGAACGGATGGAACGCGAAGAGGAGGTGACGGAGCTTTCCGTCGATGAGAAACTGACCGCCCTACGCGCCGAACAACCCGAATTCGAGGGACTGAGTTTTGGCACAATAGCAGCCTTTGGAGCGCATGGTGCCATTGTTCACTATGAGGCCGATGAGCACTCGAGCGTACGCCTACCCGCCCATGGTCTGTTGCTGCTCGATAGCGGCGGACAATATCTCTCGGGCACAACGGACCTGACACGCACCATTGCGCTAGGTGGACTGACCCAAGAGGAACGAGAGGTATATACACTTGTGATGAAAGGACACCTCAGACTCGCTCACATGAAATTTCCCGTAGGCACCACGGGGCTACAACTCGACACTGCAGCTCGCATCGACCTCTGGGCACAGGGCTATGACTTCGGACATGGTACAGGCCACGGAGTGGGAGCACACGGATGTGTGCACGAGGGTCCTCACCAAATACGCAAGAACGTGCGCCCATGTACGCTAGTGCCCTTCACGGCAGGAATGACTGTGACCGACGAACCTGGAATCTACGTGGAGGGACGCTTCGGGGTAAGAATAGAGAACACACTGCTCTGTCAAGAAGCCGAAGAGACTCCCTACGGCCGCTTCCTACAATTTGAGACGCTCACGCTCTGCCCCTATGATCTCCAAGCCGTTGACCGTTCGCTGCTCTCACCCGAAGAGATGGAACAAATCAACGCTTACCACGCCCGCGTGCGCTCGGCCATTATGCCGCTACTTACCGACGATGCCGACCGCATTTGGCTGGCTAAAAAAACAGCTGCCGTAGACAACGAAGACTTTTAAAGGTGGTTCTATAAATTCTGAAATTTATGGTATCCAATTCCCCTTTAGAAGTTTCATAAAAGGCGAACCGAAAGTCCAAACGCAATCATTAAATACAAGAACACACGTATGCCTAGCTGACGCACTCCATGCGCAGCAACGCATCCTAACCCAAGGTGCCTGTGCACCGTATGATATCTATATTATATATGGAAACTACAAGACAACAGAAAATATCCCGACTAATACAGAAGGAGCTGAGCGACATCTTCCAGCGACAGACACAGGGCACACATGGTGTGTTGGTGTCGGTGAGCGCTGTAAGAATCAGTCCCGACCTAAGCATCGCTCGCGGATACTTGAGCATCTTCCCCTCAGAAAAAGCACAAGAGATACTCAACAATATCAACGCGAATACACGACAAGTGCGCTACGAACTGGGCACTCGCGTGCGCCATCAGCTACGCATTATCCCCGAACTGAAGTTCTTCCTCGACGATTCTCTCGACTATCTCGACCATATCGACTCTCTGCTCAAACGCACTGAGGGCGACGACAAACCTATCGCAGAATGAGCCTCATAGAGCGACTAAGACTGCCGCTTTTCTTTGCCCGAAGATACTTGTTCTCGCGCAAAAGGGTGGGAGCTATCAATATCATATCGGGCATCTCAGTGGCTGGAGTGGCCTTCGGCACGGCAGCACTGCTGGTGACGCTGAGCGTGTTCAACGGATTTCGCGACCTCATAGGGAGCCTCTATACGGCTTTCGACCCACAGATTGAGGTGGTGCCAACACAGACGAAGCTCACTCCGATGGATGATCCCGCACTGCAACAAATACGCAGCATGAAGGAGGTGGAGGCTGCTAGCTTCTGCCTGGAAGACAATGCGCTCATACTGTTTCAGGGAAGACCCACAGTGATTGTGCTGAAAGGGGTTGACGATGACTATGACAAAGTGACGGGAATACGCAGCATTCTCTACGGCAACGGACGCTACGAACTTCATCGCGCCACGCTCAACTATGGCATACCAGGCATCGGACTGGCAGCCACAATGGGAGGTATCGACTATGGCTCGCTGCAAATCTGCGCGCCACGAAGAGGCGAAAAGGTAAACCTCGTCAATCCTGCCGAGAGCTTCAATGCCGACGACTTGACCTCACCCGGAATTTGCTTCAACGTGAACCAAAGGAAGTACGATGAAAACTATATGCTCACTTCTCTACAGTTTGCTCAGGGCCTCTTTGAACAGCCGGGCTGCGTCACGGGACTTGAGCTGAAACTTCGTCAGGGCACTGACCTCGAGGCGGTGAAGAAGCGCATGCAACATGTGGCAGGCAATCGATTTAGAGTGATGGACCAGTTGGAGCAGCAGCAAGAGGTGTTCAACGTGATGAACATTGAGAAGATGATGGCTTATTTCTTCTTAACGTTTATCCTCTTGGTGGCTTGTTTCAATATCATTGGTTCCGTGTCGATGCTCATCATCGATAAGCGACAGGACGTGATGACACTGCGCCATTTAGGGGCTTCGGAGCAGACCATCTTCCGCATTTTCCTGTGCGAGGGGCGCTTAATTACATTGCTCGGTGCATGCCTAGGCATTGGGTTGGGTGCTGGACTGTGTTGGCTCCAAATGGAATATGGCCTAGTGAAGCTCGGCGGCTCGGCAGACAGTTTTATCATCAACGCCTACCCCGTGAGCATCCATGGAGGCGACATTGTGCTGGTGCTCGCCACCGTGATTATCGTGGGATGGGGAGCCGTGTGGTATCCCGTGAAATATCTCAGCAAACGATTCCTGTGAGGCGCTACGCGCAGTTTAGAGGTTAAGGTTATAAGGTTATAAGGTTATAAGGTTATAAGGTTATAAGGTTATAAGGTTATAAGGTTATAAGGTTATAAGGTTATAAGGTTATAAGG
>CDZR01000938.1_pt1 | contig 31215 bp, 18 predicted proteins | sample 554781 | NCBI WGS metagenome assembly CDZR01 (sample SAMEA3182065, study PRJEB8094) | gut metagenome | biome: human; feature: gut; material: Stool; isolation source: human stools | place: Canada | collected 2013-01-28
CTGGGCAGCCGCACGGTATTGTCCGGCTCGGTCAGCAGAAGTAAGAATGATCCCAGTCAGAGCTTGCAGATGATGGAGCGACCCCTCATGACGCCGGACGAACTGAAATCCATCCCCAAGGGCAGCTTTGTGGTCATGAAAACGGGGACGCATCCTATGCAGACAAAGCTGCGCCTGTTTCTGGATTGGGGCATTACCTTTGGTGCGCCGCACATTACCCCGGAGCATGCGGCACGGCCTGTGGCCTATGCCAGCCGACAGGAACTATTCCTCCACATTGACCGGGCCTACGGAAAGAAGAATAGTCAGCCTACACAGGTACCTGTTGCCGAGCGGAGAAGCCCCTATTCGGCAATGGGACTTTACAATGAGGACGCAAAGACATGAGTTACTTTGGAAGCATCTATGCGGATCAGGAACTATCCCACCGGGCCAAGACGGTCTATATGTACCTCAAGGACCGCTCCAACGCCGACGGCACCTGCTGGCCCAGCGTCCGCAGGATTGCGGAGGACTTGAAGCTGTCCCGCCGCACCGTGCAGCGGGCATTAAGTGACTTGGAACATCATGGTTTTCTGGAACGCAACCACCGCCGTCGTCCCAATGGCAGCTTGACCAGTAATTTTTATCGGCTCAAATAGGCAGGAAAAAGCGCACTTCCCGCCAAGGGGGAAGTGCGCTTGGGGGCTGTCATAAGGGTAGCGCCATCATGGCGCATCCAGAAGGACTCACTCTATCGGAGGGTATTAAGACAGAGAAAGAACAAACAATAGCTCCTATGATCAGAATCTTCCGCCCTGGAGAAGCATGATGAGCACCCCGAAAAGCACAAATGCAAGTATCGGGAAAAGAGCTCGGAGGGTATTGCCTATCCTCACTTTTCTCTCGTATGCCGCATCCACGGCGGACATGCCGTCTTTCGCTTCCTTCTCGTCGGAACGATCCTTTCCAATCAACCTGCGAATTAGGCCAAAGACACCGGATATGCACGGACTTCTCTGCGGAACTGATACCGCTGTTCCTGATTAAGCTGATTGTACTTGTCCGCGACAGGTTTGAGGATATTGGAGATTTTGCCCTGTGTCGCATTCGCCTTACGGACATCGGGATCGAAGTAAATCTGTGATACCGCTTCAATATCAGCATCCGTATAAACTTTAAAGTTGCGCAGGATTTTCTGCGTGGTGTAAATAAGGTCAAAGTTGATTTCTTCGTCAAGGCTCGTTTCCTGATAGAACTGCTGAAACGCCTCGCGGATGCGGTCAACATCATTCACGAAGTCAAGGACATAGGTGTCCACCTTGCCGGGATAAGTTCTGTTCAGACGGCTCAATGTCTGAACGGCTTTTACATCGCGCAGTTCCTTATCCACGATCATGGTATGCAGGAGAGGCTCATCAAAGCCCGTCTGATACTTCTCAGCAACGATAAGGATATCACCTTCATCGTGGAATACGCTCTTTGTCTGGCTCCCTTTGGCGCGGTTTCCGTTGCTGTCCACGTTCATGGAACTTTCGGTGTACTCCGGGCTGTTGGGCTCATCCGGGTCTTTAAGACTTCCGCTGAACGCAATCATAATCTCGATATCGTCATAATCGTTCTGTTCCAGATACGGCTTGATTTCATGGTAGTAACGGACAGCCGAAAGACGGGATGCCGTAACAACCATCATCTTTCCGAGGCCGCCGATCTTGTGCTTGGTAACATCGCGGAAGGTTTCCACGATGATGGCGGCCTTCTGTGCGAGGTTATGAGGATGCAGCTCCTCGTAGCGGCGAATGGTACGCACGGCTTTGGAAGTCGGAACATCCGGGTTGTCCGGTACGTTCTTTGCAATCTGATACAAAGCGGCTGTCGCGGCGGCGAAAGCTGTTGCGGCGGCAATCAAGGCCATCGCAGCGGCGATGAAAGCACTGGTTGCGGCTATCGCTGCCGGAGGTTGGGTTGCGGTTGTGGTCATTGTTGTTATCTGTCTCATTGCGCTGATTGTCGGCTCTTGCTTCGGCATTTTCTTCTCCAGCGAAGATAGGGCAGTATGAAATCATGGGCTACGGCATTCTGCGCCCATAGCAGTAAAAAAGTGGTGTCGCCCTAACGGTGACACCACTTTTACCACATATCGGCGCAGCAAACGAATTGACGACAACATGCCAAACAGTATAATGAATTTGTAATGAACCTTGTGGGAATGAGAAGCGATTGTCTTTCGTAAATTTATCCCATTTGCGAAGCAAACTCCTCTTTAACCATCTATATTATATCGGCCTTTTTGTCGCTTGTCAATGCCTGAAATGCGGTTATTTAGCAAAATTCGCACACAAATCACAAATATATACATTGATCGCACCCAATTCACCCGCATTTTTGCAGAGCCATATCGATCAAAACTAAAATGTTAGTAAAATACGCCGTCAAAAACATCGTCAAGGAGGAAATCAATATGCCAAGGCGCGGAGAAAACATTTACAAGCGTAAGGATGGACGCTGGGAGGGGCGGTATATCCGGGGACGCTCACCTTCTGGTCGGGCCGAGTATGGTTATGTTTATGGCAGCAGTTATCGGGAGTGCCGTGCAAAACGGCAGCAGCGCCTGGAATCCCTTCAAGAACTGCCGGCGAAAACTTCCTCACTCACGCTGAATCAGGCTGCGGAGCGGTTTCTTGCGGACAAACAGGATAAATTGAAGCAGTCCACGCTTGCCCGATATGCCTATATGCTGGAACACTATATTCTGCCCGCTTTGGGAGCGGTGCTTGTATGCCAACTGACGGCGAATCAGATTTCCGATTTTTTTCGCCGTCTTCAGAAAAATGGTCTTTCCGGAAAAAGCGCCAGAGATGTGGGGGTGTTATTGAAATCCATTCTGAAATACAGTGCCCCAAAAGTAGGCTGTTCCTGTCCGGGCCTGACTGTGGAGTTGCCAGCATATCGGAGAAAGCAGATTGACATATTCTGCCCGGATGAAATCCAGCGATTGGCACAGAAGATTGTAGTTGAGCCGACGACCACCGGGATCGCTATTTTGCTGACGCTAAACACCGGCTTACGCCTTGGAGAGCTGTGCGCCCTGCAATATAAAGATATTGACCTACAAAACGGGGTAATCCATGTCACCAAAACCGTGCAGCGTATCCGCAGCGGGGATCGCACTCGTCTGGCCGTGCTGCCGCCCAAAAGCAACAGCGCTCATCGTACCATCCCCCTGCCGCTGGACATGGCCACCCTCCTGAAAAAGGCTGTTCAGTCTCATCCCGATGGAGAAAAATACCTCTTGACCGGGAAAAATGTGCCTATGGAGCCACGGACACTACAATACCAATACCAGGTCTTGCTAAAGGCGACGGGTATTCCATATCGAAATTTCCATGTGTTGAGGCACACCTATGCCTCCCGATGCGTGGAGCGTGGAGTCGATGTCAAGAGCCTGAGCGAGATGCTTGGTCATACAGATGTCCGCACGACACTCCAGGTCTATGTTCACTCGTCCTTGGAGCACAAAATGCGGGTAATTCAGAGTATTTGCTTCCTTGCACCGGTGTTGGACCCGGACTGTTCGCCGTCACCGTCTCCGTCAGATCATCTGGAAGCACCCCGATACCAGCAGTTTTTGACGACTCTATCGCAAATGGGATAAATTCACGAAAGCCCATTTCCGGAGGATCTATTGTAGTATTCCCTTAACAAACGAAGTGATACTGGAAAACAGAATAATCGAGTCCGATGATGCTGCACGGCGGTCATCCGAGCTGGAAACGGCCAGGTGATTGCCCTGAAGGAAAGGGGTGCGATTCCCCATGCGGTCGGCACTGTAAGCGCAAGGATATGATCGAGGCGGGAAACCACTGGGACGAAAGTCCGTCATTGCGAGAAAATCGTGAGAAGACAGATCATAAACGCAGAGAGTATCTCATGGCGCAAGTCAGTAGAATTGTGTAGTTAGGACTCAAAGGCAGCGGGCGCTCTCTCCGTGGTGCTGATATGGCAGAAGTGTACGCTGATGACCCGGTATGGGTTTATCAGCGCTTTTTTTGTCATGAATCATTAAGGAGGTGTGCCCATGGGTAAAGTAGCAGGTGCGCAAAATTTTGACGGAGCGAATTGGTACGAGCAGCACATTGCCAAAAGAACACGGGATGCATTGGCTGAGCAGGACCGCGCTTTTGCGGAAAAACACGCAGGCGACAGTCTGGATCAGCTGGCGGCCTATCTCCGGCGCTGCGCCGGACATTGGGGAAAGTCCCCTGCCCCCATCGAGATCGTCGGTGGCAGTTACATCGCAGAGCGCTTTGGCGATTGGAAAGATGCGCTGAGAGCCGCCCACTTGAATCCTATATACAAAAAACCCCGCAATAGAGATTGCGGGCGCTATCAAAACGAAAAGAATATCCAAATTCAGCTGCATCGGAGCGAGCGTGACGCTAAACGGGCAGCACGGGTTGAGCGAGTCAAGCAACGCCAAAGCAAATGCGCTGTTCACGAAGCCACAGAGGAAACCTTCGTTGCAACAGATGTAATGCTTGAGTAAGGTTTGCCAAGTCGAGGGCGGAGATCCGCCAGCTTTCCATATGGGCAGAAGGGGCTTAGCCAGCCCCTTCCGCCCAATCCTCTTAACGAAAGCACCTTTCGCCTTGGACAGATCGGAACGCGACACCAATTATAATGAGGGTGTTGCGCCCCTATATAACCTTGTTATTTTCTTATTGGATGCGAAAATGTGCTCGCAGCTAAGGTAATAATGCCGGCAGGCCTTATTATAAAAAAATTTCTGAGAGGAGATTGGAAATGCAAAAGACAGCGAAAAAGTTCCTTTCAATGCTGCTTGCGCTCATGATGGTTCTATCCATCCTTCCCACGGCAGTCTTTGCAACGGAACAAGCCACAGTAGCTGCGCCGCTGGATAGTATTGTTCCCTATGGTGCGAATGACCAGACCACAGGAACGGCAACCATCAGTGTGCAGAACCCTGTGACCTTTACCGGCTACTCTGCTTTCGAGAATGTGCCCTACTACTTGGTCACCGTTCCCGCAGGCACGACCTATGTAAAGGCCACCTACAAAGACGCTGCCATACTGACCAATGCCACGAGCGGTGAAGCATCCGGCTACTACGCCGATGTGCCGCAGTGGACTGGCGGCGGTGTAGAAATGGCCTATACGGAGAGCAATGGGGATATCACAATCACAATTCCCTTGAACTACTCCCGTACCGCCGAGGATGGGACCACGGTCCAAAAGAGCTTTGTGCTGGGTGCAGATGGTAGCGGAACTGCCTATGCGCCGGAGTATGACGGCAGCGCCAGCTATGCGCCCGTTCATTTCCTCGCCTTCGCCTATGAAGGCAACTCGGCCCCTACGGTCGCTTCCAATGCAATCACCACAGCCAATGTAACACTTGGTAATGCGTGGACGCTGGATTTGGCTGATGTGTTTACCGATGCTGACGGTGATACGCTGACCTACACGGCAACCATCAACGGCGTTGCTCAGGCGCTGAACGGCACGATTCTGGGTTACACCCCCACTGCTGCGGGGACTTACACGGTGGTGCTGACCGCTTCCGATAATACTGGAACGGCTACCCACACCATCACCCTGACTGTAACAGATGCCAACCAGCAGATCCCGAGATTGAAGGAAGGTGTGTCCTCTACTGCAAGCGATACGGTAACGGCTGGCTATGCTTACAATCTCACCGACTTGCAGGCCGGTAATATCTTCGAGAATCCGGACGGCACAGCGCTGAACTACACCAACTACTATTATTATAGATCTGTTGGAGGTACCAGGACCGGCCCCTACTATTTCACTCCGGCTCTGTTCGGCGGCACCACCATCCAGATCACGGAGAATGCCGCCGGTATATATGTCTATGAATTCCATGCGACCAATACCTACGGCGATTCTACGGACACTTGGACGCTGACTCTGGATGTAAGAGCAGGAACTCCGCAGAATTACACCTTCTATGTTGGTCAGGATATGAATTACTCCTCCAACGGCAATGCTTATCCGCTCATCAAGCTTTACAAGACTAAGGGCTTCGATGAGAAGGGCGCCGATTACATCGGTAAAGTTGGCAACACCTGCATTTATCGGGAGGATGGCGTCGATCCCAGCCTGTACGAGAGCGTCCAATTTTTGGACAGCACTTTTACCAACACACTGAACTCCACAACGGGCAACAAGAACGGCAACTACAATGAGTTCTATGCTTCCCTGGCTCCCGGCAAGTACTCTTTCCGTGCGTATGGCCGCAATCCCTCTACCGGATAGTACAATGTCTACCTCGGCGGCCACAGCCTGACCCTGCCCACAGAGACCAATGTGGACGGAGGCACCGGCGGCGGTACGAGCATCTACCTGCGGCTGCATTCCATTTACACCACGAGCCGCAAAACCGATAACACCTACTTCACCGCAAGCGACTACACTGCCCGTATCTCAATGCCCAGCATGGGCGGCGATGTGCAGCATGGTACGCCCTATACTTCCGGCAATTATACTTACTACCCCTTCATGCTGTACTCTGCCGGAAACGCAGCCCTTTGGAATGCCTATGTGGAACCCATCGGCACCTGTGCCAAGGACTACATCTTCACTCAGGCGATCAACAACACGACTGCCGCCGGATACACGGTTGTTACAAAGAACCTGGCGCTTTCCCAGGCCATCAACCTGACGGTGACGGTTCCTGCCTATGCGGACTTCAACCTGTTTTTCCAGTATAATAATTTCAACACACAGATCATTAAGCCGAAGACGGGCAGCACCAGTGGCGATGCAAACGCATCCGCTGACGCTACCAGAACGCTGACCTACAAAATCAGCAAGAGCAATTCCAACTACACCTGGCGCTTGAAGGACATCCGCAGCGGCACTACTTATGTGACCAAGGCCGGATGGCTCCAGAGCAGCACCACCAGTTTTGCGAAGGAATTCACTTTCAATGCTGGAGACTCCACGGATCAGTATTCTCACAGCTTCTCTAATCTTGGCACGATAGCCAAGACCCGTGACGAGGCGGAGATCCAGGCGTATTTGGATCCCACCGGCTATAAGTACACGGAAAAGGATTCTGAGCGTATCCGTTCTTACCGCCTGTGGCAGATCATCAACTCTGACGCGGCAAATATCATGATTGAGCCTGAATTTGAGGTTCATACGCTGGCTGGTTCGCCCACCCTGCGGAAATCCAACGGCGGCAACGCCGAGAACAACTGGCTCGATGTGGAACCGAATGGAACGACCATCCTTGCCGTGAATTACAAGGCGCTGGATGTATATGCGGCAGATGACACACATGGCACCCACGGCGGCTTCTATCCGGCCACCAATCCCGAGCGCACCAGCGTGTTCGTGCTTACCAACGACAAGGATGAACACGGTACCGCAACGGCCAATATCGCCTATAATTCCAACGGCTTGAGTTCTTCTCGCCCGACGGCGTGGGATTATAACTACGACAACTGGTTCTATCTGAGCAACGACACCGCCCCCACCCTGGACTTCACGGTGGCAAGCAATAGCAAAGACTATGGTGTGTCCAATGTTCAGTACGCCATTGTCACCACCAACAAGACCACCATGAAGAGCGGCCTCTCCGACTGGTTCCCCTTGACGGCGGATTCCAACGGCAAGTACCATGCAAGTCTCCTGGGCTTCCGCAATGCGGGGCTGGCCGGTGGTACTGTTGTCATCAAGATGACAGCTAACAACAAGGTGTCCTACAGTCTGGCTCGCGTGGCCGAGGTTACCGCCACGGTCACCAACGCCTCCAATCCCCAGGAGACGGAGATCATGCCCGGCGATAAGGTGTCTCTCACCTTCGAGGGCAGCTACCGTGGCATCTACAAGTACAGTGGTATCTTCAACCCCACTACCTACAACCTGTTCTACTCCTGCGGTGGTACGGATTATAAGACCAATGTCGCCCAGTATCAGCAGATGGATCAGGCCAAGCTGGAGCTGACAATCCCGACGAATGTGGACTTTGGCTCCGGCAGCACCGCCAATGTTCAGCTCACCAACGGTTATACCTACGGCTCCATGTACTCGGCGGCGAACCCGTTTGCCACCCTGTATAACATGTCGGATACCGGCGTGGGCACGAACTTCAATGCGGTCACGGTGAACTTCTGCTTGAACCGTTTCCCCAATGTGAATGTGGAGGTCACTCCGCGCTATAACTTCAAGCTGAAGCTGAATATTACCAATCCCACCACCGCCACGCCCACTGTGACGCTGACGGATGCCGCAGGCAATGTCCATACCGCCAACAGCAACGGCGAGTATGAGAACCTGCCTTACGGCACTTACACCTATGCGGTGCTCTGCGCCGGCTGCGACTATGTCTACGGCAGCTTCTACCTGGGCAGTGCAGACAAGGCCAATGTGTCCGGCGGTGTGCTGACCAAGACCATTCCGCTGACGGCCTCTGCTGCCGGCGCATGGGACGGCACCACCAAGACGCAGCCCACTCTGACCGACGGTGTGTATCAGATCGGTACCGGCGCGGAGCTGGCTTGGTTTGCGGCGCAAGTCAACGGCGGGAGCTATGCCATCAACGGTGCGCTGACGGGTGATATTGATCTGGCCGGCTATAACTGGACGCCCATCGGCGGCACTACCGCCAGCACAGCCTTCAAGGGCAGCTTTAACGGTAATAATCATACCGTGAAGAACATGGGCATCTACTATAGTGCCACCACTACCTCGGCCCCGTATAAGGGACTGTTCGGCTATGTGAACGGCACCAGCAGCAGCTACGCCACCATTCAGAATCTGAAGGTGACCGGCAAGATGTACCTGACCTCCACGGGCAGCGTTGCCAACGCCTATTCCGGCGGCGTGGTGGCCTACGCCAACTATACCAACATCTCCGGCGTTGTCTCCGATGTTGACATCACCGTTACCCGTGTGAATGGCAACTGGAGCAGCGTGGGCGGCGTTGCAGGCCGTCTGGTGAATTCCAACGCCACCAACTGCGGCAACGAAGGCACCATCCATGCCTATCAGTATGTGGGCGGCATCACCGGCTACGCTACCGGTACCATTACCGGCTGCTACAACGGCGGTGCGATCACCGGCAACGGCTATGTGGCCGGCATCGTGGGTCAAACCACTAAGGGCGTCACCGCTTGCTACAACACCGGCAGCATCACCGGTGCCGGCAACTATGTGGCGGGTATCGTGGCCTTTGCCTCCGGCGCGTCTGCCTCCGTCAAGAACTGCTACAACCGGGCCTATGTGGAGAGCACCGGCAGCAATGTGGGCGCAGTGGTCGGCATGACCAACAACGCCTCCGCAGCGATGTCCAACCTGTATTATCTGGACTTCACCTGTGCCCAGGGCATTGGCAGTGCCAAGAGTACCTCTCAGACGGCCACTGCTAAGACCAGAGCAGAAATGGATTCCGCAGACTTCGTGACCAGCATGAACACGGGTCTGACCACCGCAGCCTTCGGCTCCAGCCGGTACAGCCCCGCTCTGACCTGGCAGACCGACTTGATTAGCCTGACGACCCCGACTGTGGGCAATGTGAACCTGGATCCCTTCGGATATGTGGATGAGGAGGATCTGGCATTGCTTACGGAGTGGAAAGATGCAGGCAAGACAAAAAAAGACTTGACTGCGGAGCAGTGGGCACAAGCTGACCTCAATGATGATGGTAAGTTGAACGACGAGGATGTGGAGATTCTCGCTGCATATTTGGAAGATCCTCGCCTCAATGACTTGTCTTAAATTGAAGGACCAGTAAGGATTATAGCACGTCTGCGATGCGATCTAACGGATATACTGTATCAAGTAGTATGGTGAGCCTGATGGCATTGCACTTGTAAAACGCAGGTCCGGGGAATCCGCTTGCGGATTCCCCGGACCTCATACTTTTATTTGGAGAATAGTATGAAAAAACGAATTCTTTCCCTGATACTGACCTGCGTTATGCTTTTAAGCATTACCCCTGTTGTGTATGCAGCGTCGCAAATTGATGATGTTTTTAGTGTCACTTTTGATAATACGGCCCCTAATCCCGGCGAGACAATAACCGCTGTCATGTCATTGGATAGAAGTACAGCGGATGTATATAGACTTTGGAGTTCAATATATTATAACAAAGATGTCCTCTCCTGTGAAAAAGTTGAATTTTACGGGACTGAGATTGCATACGAAATTACAGAAGACACCGCTGGCGAATATGCTGGCGAAGTCCGGTTTGACGAGAACGGTCGATCTGATGACTCTGTTGCTCAAAAAATTCAGGCATTGCCGCAGGGGCCTTTTGCAAAGATTACCTTCAAAGTGTCCTCAACTTGCGATATAGGGCAAGCAATTAACTACCGTGTGAAAGGCGGTGTATATGCCAAGACCGGAAGACTTCCAACTAAAAAATGGGAAAATGATTTTACAATGGCAGTCGGTACGGGCTCTAATCCGAGAACCGAGACCGGCTACTCTGTTTCGATGGGTGCTGACCAGCAGATCTCTGCGGATCAGCAGGTGCGTATTCCGGTGACGGTCGCCTCCTCCGAGAAAAACATCACCGGCTTCAACGCCTATGACATGACCTTTACCTACGACCCGACGGCACTGACCTTGAACACCAAGACCGGTGACGCCGCCAACCTGACGGTGGAGGACAACAACGGTACCGTTCGGGTCCGCCGCTACGGCGCTACTCAGGCTTTGGGCGAGGCCCTGGCCCTGGACTTCACCGCCAAGGCGACTGCCACCTCCACCGTGAAGCTGACCAACGCCAAATTTGATCTGGATGCCAACTCCATCAACTTTGACGCCCCGGATGCCGCCATTTCCGACGCCGACACCGTGGTCAACGCCAACAACTTCACCGTGACCCTGCCGGATGCGTTCACCTCTGACGAGACCCGCCTGGTCCCCAAGGGCGGCAGCTTCACCTTCAAGCCCGTGGACAGCCACTATACCTACACCTTCACCGTGAAGATGGGCGACACCGTCACCGAGGGCTTGACCTTCGGCGCAAATGACACCTACACCATCGAGAATATCTCCGGCAATGTGGAGGTCACCTACACCGGCAAGGCCTCCAAGCAGTACGATGTGGAATACGTCTTTGGTGGCAAGGATCCTCTGCTGGAAAAGGATGTGACCAAGGGTCCGGAGAAGGCGACCTACCTGCAGGATTATTCCGTGATCGTTACTCCCAGAGCGGGACTCTCTTATTGGATCCACTATGAGATCCGCTATCCCAACGGCACGCGCTCCGATCAGGTCAGCCTGACCCCTGTGGCCAATGCGGACGGCACCATCACCTACACCATCCCTGGCAGCAAGATCGACGGCACTGTGTGCTTCATCATCAGTACCAGAACCAACGACGAGTACCCCGGCTATGCCGTTCTGGTGACGGGCAACGGTGCTGAGGACCAGGCACCCGGAAACGGAACCTCCATTCCCAGGGATATGCCCTATTACCTCCGGCTGAATGAGAGGGAGAACTGCACCTACACCGTAACCGCTTACTATCAGCCCATCGACAGCATAACAGCGGTGAATATGCCCACCACTGTCCGGTCCCTGGGCAACGGTAAGTATGTGGTGGACCCCATTCCTTACAATAAGCTGAGCCAATATGCCTACAGCTGGCGTCTGGTGGTGAATGTGGAAAAGGTTTCCCAAAATGCGGAGGAGGTAAGCGTATCCCGCTACCTGGAGCTGAATGACAAGACCATGATGCTCATAACGGTCAAGGGCACCCCCGAGGGCGGCAGTGCCTTCACCTATGACGGCAACACCATGTATAAGGTCGAGGGCTACGGCACGGACCGGTATGCATGGCTGGTGATCGTGGACAAGGGTCAAACTCTGACCCAGGAGGAGGCCGCCGCCAAGGTCGCCATCTCTGCCGCAGACAATGTGGTTACCATCACCCCGAGCTTCGATGTGAACATGACCGGGAAGGTGGATGTCAACGATGCGCAGCTGGTCTACGATATGTATAACGGCACATACAGTGACTTCACCAAGGTTTCCGTGGAGAAGTTCCTGCGGGCCGATGTAAACGCCACTAAGGTGGTGGATCACACCGACGCTGTGGCCATCGTGAATCAGTTTAACTAAGGTCCTGCCAGCCTCCCTTCCCCGGCGGGAGGGGAGGCTATCCCCCTTTGGGGGCTTCGCACCGGCCAGGCCGGGCAAAAAACGGCCCAACCGGTCGGAGAGAGAAGGAGATCAGCATGAGAAAACGCATTTTTACACTATTGGCAGCCCTGTGTCTGCTGCTGTGTCTGCTGCCCACCGCAGCCTTTGCCTCGCAGACAGGCAGCAAAACAGACGAGAGCCGCAGCTACAATTTTGACCTGTCCGTAGGCGGTGCATCTGAGGTGCGGGCCACCACCGGCGAGACCATCACCGTGACCCTGGTGCTCAAGCGCACCGACGCCCAGGAAAGCGCCGATATGTACGGTATGCAGACGGAAATCGAGTACGACGACACCTTCCTCCAGCTGGTGGACGGCAGCGTCATGACCGCCCCCGGCATCCGCTGGAGCGATTTAGGCCGCCGCACCGGCGGGCGGGCCTTCTATCTGAACTTCGTGTCCTTTAAGGGCGGCGAGGCTTGGGAGCCGGAGGTGGTAGTCGGCAGCTTTCAGATGAAGGTCATCGGCACGAAGGGTGTGTCGCAGCTTATCCCCACCAACACCCTGGTTTCCACCCAGGACGGCATGGCCGGATACACCGTAAAGGATAACAGCGTGTCCGTCATCGTCACCACGGACTGCACCGTTACCTTTGAAAGCAACGGCGGCACGGAGGTCCCCTCCCAGACCGTCCAGTACGGTGAAAAGGTGAAAAAGCCCGAGGACCCCATCCGGGAGGGCTACCACCTGGAGGGGTGGTACAGAGACCTGGACCGCACCCAAAAGTGGGACTTCCACAAGGACACCGTTAAGGGCAACATGACCCTCTACGCCAACTGGGCCGAGGGTGCCGCCGTAGGAAGCGTCACCTGGTGGATCATCGGTGGCGTGGGCCTGCTGGCCCTGCTGCTGATTCTGCTGGCTCTGCTGGGCAAGAAGAAGGTCCGCTTTGAGACCAGCGGCGGCACAGAACTGGAGGCCGTGTCCGTGAAGCGGGGCAGCGTCATTGGCGAAGTCATGACGCCCACGAAGCCCGGCGCAGTGTTCGGCGGCTGGTATGCAGATCAGGCGCTCACCAATCCCTGGGATACACAGAAAGACCCGGTGCGCAGCAACATGACGCTCTACGCACGCTGGATGTAATCTACGCATAGATGAGGTAAACAAATATGAGAAAACGCATACTATCTCTGCTGCTGGCACTGACTTTGGTTCTGTCGGCAGGCGTATTCGGCGTCATACCGGCGCTGGCTGCGGATTCCTGCGTTTCCGTGAAGGCGGATGCCGTCACCACCGGTGAGGTTGTGGCCGGCAGCCTGTTGGAGATCAAGCTGACAGATGTCTTTGAAGATACAGACGGCCATACGCTGACCTACACGCTGACCAACGCAGCGCAGTTCAGCGCCCAAACCAAGGTCAAGGACGGCTCACTCTATGTATCAGAGAAAGACCCCGGCACCTATACGCCGAAGGTCAAGGCGACCTGCTCGGACGGCAAAGAGCTTACAGCGACCTTTACCATCACGGTCACGGAAGCTCCCCACGGATTGGACGCACAGTATAACTACGATGAGACCCCCGCCAAGGAAGTCACGGTGTATGTGACCATCTCCAACGACGGCGTGCCCATCCGAGGCCGCGACGGCACGGTGCTGTGCCACAAGGCCATCACCGTCCCCTACTTTGACTTGGGTCGGTACAACTTGGACGAATACTACCGCTATCACACGGAAAACGGAGAAGGCAAATACATCGACAAGAACATCGTGGAGCGGCCCACCGGCCTGCACCTGTATCTCTATCTGCTGGAGCGCTACTTCATCGGCCTGCCGGAGGAGCAATGCTGCAAGGGTGCCTATCCTCGTGACGCGCTGGCGAGCTTTAAGCTGGGTGAAGATGTTTGTTACATGGATGAAACACCGGCCTATACGGCAGACAGCTTTGCCGCTCTGACTATCAGCGGCTCGCCCACCAGCCTTTATATGGAAAATTTTTGGGGCCATGACGAGAACTTGATGTACTACCGCAACCACTGTTTCCCCTACATGAGCCCCGGCTGGGGCTCCACCTCCGACTACATCGTGCTGTCGGACGGGGATACCTGGGATGTGGCCATGTTCTCGAACTGGAGCTTTTACAGCAGCGGCGGCGCGTTTACCTGCTTTGACAAGGACGAGTACAATGCCCGCCCCGGCATGGAGATGACGATCTCCTCTCAGGCTTACGGCACGACCTTTGAGGGCAGCGACTTCTATCCCTTCTCAAACCTGGATGTGTTCCTGTATAACGACAAGTGGGAGGAAGTCGATCAGTACAAGAAAGCGGCTGACGGAAAGAGCACCTTCTCCTTCACCGCCCCCACAGAGGAGGGCACCTACTACCTCGTGGGCATGGACCCCAACCGGACGATCCCCAAGGACGACAGCGGCGGCACGAACTATGCCAAGATCGCACCGGCTACAGCCATCTTGAACGTGGCGGCGGACGCCGAGTTGGAGCGCCCCTTCCAGGACGCTGCCGTGAATGGTGAAAAACTGGCAGCAAAGAATACCAGCTACGAGGGCATCACCACGCTGACCAGCGCGGACGGCCAGACGACCTATAAGGAAGTGCCCAAGTACCATGTGACCGTGCCCGAAGGCGCGGAAACGGTGACCGTGACCTACAACAAGGACGTGGACATCCGTCACGACGGCACCACGGTCTACGCCTATGAGGTGGAGTTCGCGGCGACTGCCGTGAACCGTGCGGCGGCGCAGGCAAGCAGCTATACCCTCAAGCCCATCACGCTGGAGAACAGCTATACCCTCAATGCGGACGGCACGCAGACCGTGATCATGCCGGTGACAGGGTATGTCCGCAACGAGGACGGCAGCGGCAAGGCGATCACGCTGAGTGCCCCCGCTGACAAGAACTCCGCGCCCATCGCGCTGTTCACCTTCGAGTATGCCAAGACGGAGCCGGATGTGATGTATGGGAATGTGAATGGAGACAATACCATTGATGTTTCGGATGCGCTGCTGGTCTGCCAGTTCTATCTGGGCAATGTAGCACCGACGGATGCGCAGAATGCAGCTGCCGATGTGAACGGAGACGGTGCAGTAGATGTTTCGGATGCCTCGATGATCTGCCAGTTCTACCTGGGCAATATTACGGGATTCCCTGCTGAGAAAAAATCTTGATAGGAGGAATTGAGAACACATGAAAAAAATCGTTTCTATTCTGCTGACATTGGCGATGGTGCTGAGCCTGGTACCTGCCGTCTTTGCAGCAGACGAACCGACCATCACTATGAGCGCAGATAAGACCTCCGTCGCCCCCGGTGAGACTGTGACGCTGACGCTGAGTATTGACCAAAAAGTGGCCATTGGCGGTGCGGCGTTTGAAATCACCTACAACAGTGATGCCTACACATACGAGGGGGCCGTGTCCGAAACCTACGAAGATGTTGATAACTTTATGTCAACTGACAAGGGTAAAGAAACCATCAATGGCGATGGTACGGCAGTTACTAAGGTCGCTTTTTTGGCACTGAGCAAAGCGTTCAATCTGAAAGCTGGAGAAATTTGCCAATTCAAGTTCACTGCGAAGGAAGCCAATGCAAACGCTATGAGCTTTAGTCTGAAGGTGCAGACACTTAAGACCTTCGGAGCAGAGCCTACCGACATCGCTCACAAAGTAGTCGACGGTGAGCTGACCATTCCCGTCGAGACTCCTGCTGCCAAGGGCTACACCGTGTCCTTGGGTGCGGACAAGCAGGTAGCCTCCGGTCAAATCGTGGAGATCCCTGTGACCATCGGCAACAACGACGGCAAGACCACCTACAGCGCCTACGACATGACCTTCTCTTTTGACCCCGCCATTCTGACGCTGAACATGGAAGCCACCAGCATCGAGGGTTATCGCGTGATCCCCGGCAGCGGCACCGTGCGAATCGTGCGTTACGGCAAAGCCGCCGAGCTGGGCGATGCACTGACTCTGAGCTTTGTGGCAGCCGGCCAGGGTAAATCTGGTGTGAAAGTAACGGAAGCGTGTGTGGATACCAATGCAAACGCCATTAAGTTTGACGCACCTGCGGCTGCCATTTTGGATGACACCGCCGTTATTACCGTCAGCGGCTACACCGTGTCTCTGTCGGATGACTTCACCCGTACCGACGGGGAGGGCTCCGTGATCGCAGCAGGCGGCACTCTGACCTTCAAGCCCGTAGACCCCAACTATGACTATACTGTCACCGTCACCGTCGGCGGCGGTGAGGCAACGACAGTTAGCCCGGACGAGGATGGCATCTACACCGTGCCCAATGTCAACGGCAATGTGTTTGTCTCCAGTACCAAGACCGCCAAGAGTTTCAACGTCACTCTGGGCGCGGATACCACCGGTTATAAGAAGGCCACCTATAAGACCGACTACACCTTCAAGCTGACCCCTGCGGATGGTTATGTCTACAAGATGACTGTGACCATCGGCGACAAGGCATACACCGGCTTTACGGCCCAGGTAAATGACGACGGCACCACCACCTACACCATCCCCGGTGCGGATATCATCGGCGAAATCGTCATCAACAGCAACAAGCAGGTCAAGCCGCTGGAAACCTACAAGGTCACCTTTGCAGGTACCGGCGCAGGTGATGCTGCCGGCGAGAGCACCGTTCAGGAAAAGGCTAACTACACCTTCACCGTGGCCAAGCAGAAGAACTTTGAGTACACCATCACTGCCACTATGGGCGGCAAGAATGTGACTATCACCGAGGGAGCCGACAACACCTACACCATCGCCAGTGTCACCGGCGATCTGGTCATCACCATCGAGAAGAAATCCACTCTGACCATGGAGGTAGCTGTTTCCGAGTATGTGCAGATGGATAACAAGACCGTGTTCCTGGTAACCGTGACCGGCACCCCCGAAGAGGGCAAGGCTTTTGCCTACGGCGATAATGTCATGTATAAGACTACCGCTTACGGTGAGAATGTTTACAGCTGGCTGGTGATCGTGGACAAGGGCGAGGCATTCACTGTGGCTACGGCTGAGGCCAATATCACCCAGGCCAGCGCCACAGCCGAGGAAGTGAAGCAGAGCTATGATGTCAACGAGACAGGCGTTGTGGACATCAACGATGCGCAACTCACCTATGACATCTACAGCGGCAAGTACACCGACTTCGAGAAGGTCTCTGTGCGGAAGTTCCTGCGCGCGGATGTGACCAAAGATAAGGTCGTCAACTCCACCGACGCCGTTGCGGTCGTCAAAAATTCCAAGTAAACCAAGGCGAATCCATAGCTTCCCCTCCCTTTTGGGAGGGGAGGCAATTCGCCATATTTTGGGGCTTTACCATTGCCTCCTGTTTTAGGAGACGATGGTAAGAATCCAAAATAAGCATTTGGAGGATACCCGTATGAAAAAACATAGCGGCCTATATAGCGCCGTGAGTATTTTGCTGGTCATTGTGCTGGTGGCAGGAATCAGCCTCTCACTTCTTTCCTCCGGTCGGACAAGGCCGGAGAATCCCATCAGCACTCAGCCGGATCGGCTCCAGACAGAGTCGCTGCAAGGCTCCGGCAGCACCGGCGGACAAAGCTCCGGCAAGGATAATACAGAGAATACGGATACTGCCCAGGATCCATCAGAGCCGCAGAAACCTGATGAACCGCAGAAGCCCGATGAGCCGCAGAAACCTGATGACACCAAGCCGGATCCATCGGGCCCCACAGACCCCACGGATAACCCCGGCAAGGGCGACCAGGGCGGCTCCAAGTCAGACGATAACAAAGGCGGCTCCGAGGATTCCGGTGACCATGGTGATGGCACCGGCGGAGACGACGGGGACCACGGCGGCAGCGGCGGTGACCACGGCAGCGGCGGTGAGGAGGATGATACCCCCCGCATTTATACGACACTGAAAACCCAGCAGCTTACCAAGGCAGAGCTGCCCGACAGCAAGCTGACCTTTGTGGCCTATCCCCTGGGTAAGGGCGATCTGCATATCCGTGTCCGGCTGAAAAATGAGACCAATTCCGGAAACGGATTGCTGCTTACTTCTCAGAATAACCAGGACTACGAGGCACAGCTGGATTTCAACGCAGATAACCTCTTTGTGCTGTCTCTTTATGATGGGGAGACCTTTCTGGGACTTGTTCAGTACCGGGTGGGCTATTACGCGAATCTTGCGGACGATACCCACCCGACGGTGGGGGACTATCCACCCTCCATCGTTACCAATCTGGACGGGGCCAGCCTGGACATGAGCTCCCAAACCTTCCCCTTGACGGTGATTGCCCGTGCCAACGCAGAGCTGGGAGCCGGTGTGATCTATTCCAATCAAATTCGGGTCACGCTGGACGGCAAAACCGTGGAAAAGAGCTACGGCGATTCTCAACCCACCTACGAGTTGTATTTCGATCCCCCTCAGTTGGGCGATGAAGAAACCCACATCGTCCGGGTGCTGGCCTGGGATGGTAACGGAAACTCCACCATGAAGGTCTACACCGTCACCTATCACCAGATCAGTGAGGGCGACCCGGCAGGCTCGGTGGATGTGGTGCTGGATGCGACCACCATCGGCCTGGGCATTCTGGATACCGGTACGCTGGACATCGTGGAGGGCGAAACGGCGGCATCCGTGCTGCTGCGCTTCCTGCAGGAGCGCGGTTATGAGCCGGATTACCAGGGGTCTGCTGCCATGAACTTCTATCTGCGCCGGATTAGCCGGGGCGACATTGCCTACCGTGCCAATGTCCCGGAGCATCTTTGGGAGCTGATCCTGCGGGACGGCATCACCACCAATGATAACTATGACCGGGACAGCATCGGGGAGTTTGACTATACCCAAGGCTCGGGCTGGATGTACTCCATCAACGGCACCCTGTATGAGGGTACCGGCATGAGTGGCTACAAGGTCCGCAACGGCATTACCATTTATGTGCGCTTCACCCTGTCCTACGGCAAGGACATCGGCGGCTACGATTCCACCGGAGGCGGCTACGGTTCACTGAGTAGCTACTGCGGCCTGTGGATCAACGGCGGCTACCAAGCCCTGGGCCACGACTTCGTGGAGACGGACCGTTTGGAACCCACCGAAACAGAGGATGGTTACATCCACTATCGCTGCTCCAAGTGCCATGAGGAGAAAACAGATATTCTCCCGGCCACCGGCGGTACGGAGCCATCCCCCACCGCCGCACAGGCGGCCCCCGCCCTGCTCCTGCGGCGGGGATCGGGCCTTACCCCTTATCAAAACAAATTCCATAGAACCTGGGAGGCAGCAGCATGAAAAGAGCAACACGAATATTAGCGGCACTTCTTTGTGTGCTGCTTCTGCTTCCGACTTTGGCCCTTGCGGAAAGCGCTCCCTCGCTGAAAAAACAGATCGCACAGAGTGCGGAGGGAATGTCCGCTCTGGGCGGCAAGAAGGGTGAATTGCTGAAGGGCCGGGAGCTGTTTCCTGCAGGCGATTCCGTCTGTGACTGGCTGGCCATAGCTATGGCACTGTCCGGCACAAGGGAGAGCTATTCCGACTATTTGGCGGAACTGAAGGCCCATGTGGAGGACGCCTACGCCAAAAACGGATGCCTGGACTGCAACAAGGCCACGGAATACCACCGGATCGCTTTAACGGTGCTGGCACTGGGGGGCGACCCCACCAACTTCGGCACGAAGCCCGACGGCTCGGCCATTGACCTGATCGCAGAGGGTACTTACAACTATGCCCGTGATCCGGGCGCTCAGGGCTTAAATGGCTGGATATGGGCGCTGCTGACCTTGGATGCCGGGGACACAGAGGTCCCGGCAGACGCCCTGTATTCCCGGGAGGACATGGTAAATGCCATTTCCGTTGCTCAGGAGCCGGACGGCGGCTTCGGCCTGATCCCCGGAAAATCGGATGTGGACATCACCGCTATGGCGGTGCAGGCCCTAGCTCCCTATCGGGACCAGATGGAGACCGAGATCGACGCAGCACTTTCCTATCTTTCCGGCCAGCTGACGGACACCTGCGGGTATATCGCCTACGGCGATGAAAATGCGGAAAGCACCGCCCAGGTCATCCTGGCCCTGTGTGCGCTGGGCATTGACCCGGAGACGGATAGCCGTTTTGTTAAGGGCGAGCACACCCTGCTGACGGAGCTTTCCCAGTTCCGGGAAGCGGACGGCACCTACCGTCATGTGCTGGAGGGGGCCGGCGACGGCCTGGCAACGGCCCAATCCGTCCTGGCCTTAGTGGCTGTGCAGCGTGTGCGGTCCGGGCAGCCGTGGGTGCTGCATTTTGACGGCACTCAAGCGCCCCGTGAGGCATTCGGCACAAACGGAATCATCATCTGCGCCGTGATCGGTGCGGTAGTCGTAATCGCCGCCGGTGCGATCTACATCATCGGCAGAAAGAGGAAAAAGGCATGAACAAGCTGACAGATCAAATTCAGGCAGAGGTCAACAAGGTCGTTTTGGGCAAGGAGGACATCGTCCGCAAGGTGCTGCTGGCCATCCTGGCACAGGGCCATGTGCTGCTGGAGGATGTCCCCGGCGTGGGCAAGACGACGCTGGCCAAGGCATTTTCCAAAACGCTAGGTCTGGACTCCAAGCGTGTCCAGTTCACCTCCGACACCCTGCCATCGGATATTATCGGGTTTTCCGTATTCGATAAGGCAGACGGCAAGCTGAAATATCAGTCCGGAGCCATTATGACCAATCTGCTGCTGGCGGACGAGATCAACCGTACCTCCAGCAAGACCCAATCCGCTCTGCTGGAGGCTATGGAGGAGTTGCAGGTCACCGTGGACGGCGTGACCCGGCCCCTGCCGAAGCCCTTTATCGTGCTGGCAACGGAAAACCCGGTGGGTTCTGCGGGTACGCAGATGCTGCCCGCATCCCAGCTGGACCGTTTCATGCTCCAACTGAGCATGGGCTATCCCAATCGGGCCAGCACGGCGGCACTGCTGAAGGATCGCCATCATGTGGACCCGCTCTCTGCCTGCCAGACAGTGACTTCCCCTGCCGAGCTGGAAAAGCTCATTGCAGAGGTCAGCAATATCCATGTGGCAGACCGAATTTATGACTATATTGCAGAGCTGGTGGATCTGACCCGCTCCAACGCCTATGTGACCCTGGGTGTCAGTCCCCGTGGCGCTTTGGCTGTGACCCGTGCGGCCAAGGCCAACGCCTACTTAGAGGGCCGGGACTATGTGATCCCTGACGATGTGTGCGCCGTGTTCCCGGATGTGTGCGTCCACCGTCTGATCCTCAACTCCAAGGCGCGGCTCCAGGACTATACAGCGGCACTGATCCTGCAAAATGTACTTACCTCCGTCCAGAAGCCGGATGTCCGGGAATTTTCCAGCAAATGAGAAAAACGATCTTAGGCAGCGCCCTGTGTTATTCTCTCCTGCTGCTGGCGTTGACGGCGCTGCTTCTTACAAGCGGCTCCTTCTGGGCGCTGGCCGGACTCTGCTTGCTGCTCCTGCTGCCCCTGGCCTCCTGGGCGGTTAATTTCTATGTCCGCAGGCACCTGCAGGCGGACATTCTGACCCCGGCCACAGCGGCAAAACGCACGGCAGTCAGCTGTCGGGTGCGTATCCACAACGGAGCGTTTCTGCCCGTAATGCGCTATGGCTGTCAGGTCTCTATCCGCAATGATCTCACTGAGGAAGATCAGACAGTGACGCTGACCGGCAGCATCGGAGCCAAGGGCGAAAGCAGCCAAACCATCCTGCTGCAAAGCAGCTTCTGCGGCAGAGTGTATGTGCAGATCAGCCGGTTTACCCTGCTGGACTATCTGGGCCTGCTTCCCATGAAGGCCCTCGTGAAAGCGGATGCCCGTCTGACCATCCTCCCGGACCTGTATCCAATGGAGGCGGACATGACCGCCCGACCGGCCTATGCCGACGACGGCGCTTCCAATCGACGGGGTGAGGACCGCAGCGAGGTGTACCAGCTCCGGGAGTATCGCCCCGGCGATGACATCCGGCAAATTCACTGGAAGCTGTCCTCCAAGTTAGATGAGCTGATTCTGAAAGAGGCCAGCCAGCCGGAGAGCCGTTCCCTTTTGGTGTTCTGGGATAAGCGCACCGGCGGTAACCCCCAGCAGATGGACGCACTGGCGGAGGTCGTGTCCTCCGCAGGCATGGCACTGCTGCAAAGTGGTGTACCCTATACCCTGTGCTGGACGGACCGGGACGATCTGCAGGTCCAGGACATTTCAGAGGAAAACCAGCTTTTGCAGGCTATCCCGGCTCTGGTAAAGACCAGGGGCAGCGCTGAGTGCCGCCTGCCCAAAACTGACGGTTACAGCCGAATTCTCTGTTTCGGCACAGCGCCGGAAGAACAGCTGCTCACGGACGGGCGGGTGCATTTCATCCTCTGTACCGAAGAACAGTACCCCGGTGCGACCACCTTTACCCCGCAGAATTATTCCGAGGCCATGCAGCGACTGGAGGTTTAACCCATCATGCGAAAAAATGAAAACGGACTCCAGTGGATTGTCACCGAAACGGCACAGAAAAAGCTGCACTTTCCCTGGGGTGCTTGGGTGGTCTGTGCCGTTCTGACGGTGGGCTTCTGCTTGCTTTTAACCGCTGCATTTCCCTCTGTTCCCTACCCATGGTGGGCCATGACAGCAGCTGCGATTTTGGTGCAGGCGGCGTTGCTGATAGTATACCAAACCAGAATCGGGAACTGGCTCGTTCCAGCGGGCATCGGCGTGTTGCTTCTTCTGAGCTTGGCACTGAACAAGTTTGTCCTACCCGGTTTTGGAACACTGGCAAATGATTTCCTGACCCTGCTGACGAAAAAGACCGGGAAGATCTACCTGGACCTTGCGGCAGCGGATGCCCAATTTCTGCCTCTGGCGGTAACGGTTCTGCTACTGGCGGTGTCGCTGCTTCTCAGCCGTAGCGCATGGAGCGGACGGATGCTGCTGGCCTTGCCGATTCTGCTGCCCTGCTATGCAGCCCTGTTGCTGGGCTTGTTTCCCATAGGCATCGGCGGTGGGCTGCTGATTATTGGCACGGTGCTGCTGATGGTGCAGCACACGGCAGAGGGAGAAGCCCTTGCAGGCGTTCCGGCGCAGCTGATCTTGCCGGTCCTGTGTGCAGCGCTGTGTCTGCTGATTGGCCTGTCCTGCCAAGACAAGCTGAATACAGACATGGTCGAGACGATGCAAACCCAGCTTCACCAGCGGCACTACGACAGCGATACCAATTCCATGCCGGAAGGAAACCTCAAGAACTTACCCGCCTGGAATAAAAGCGACACCCCGGCGCTGGAAGTCACAATGGAGCAGCCGGAAAAGGTGTATCTGCGTGGGCAGGTCTACGACACCTACACCGGCACCGGCTGGAAAGCAGCCGATACCGAAGAAACCGCCCAATATGAGGACCTTTTCTATTGGCTCCATGAGGCGGGTTTCTACGGCCAGAGTCAAATTGCACTGGCGGATGGCTATACGGAGACGGCCACACCGCTGTCCATGACTATACGAAATCTCTCCGCCTGTTCCGCCCACGGCTACTACCCCTACGCCGTCTACGGCAGCGAAACGCTGGCAGCGGACCGCATCGGGGACACGAATCTGCCCCAGGCAGAGAGCCTGTATTATCTGAAAGGCAGCGTCCCGGACTGGTATCAGATCCAGCGGAACCTCTCCACAGCCCAGGGCCGGGAAAACATCGAGACCTATCTATCCAAGGAGCAGGCCTATGCCGACTATCTCCGTGCCGTGGACCTGCAAATGACCCAGGACAGCTGGGCCGTCCTCCAGCGGCAATTGAAGCTGGACACCCAGACCCGGACCATCAGCGACATCCGCACCATCATCTTTGACTATCTACGGGAATCCATGACCTACGATGAGACTGCCCGGACCATGAACGGCAGCGGCGACTTCCTGCAATATACGCTGGAGCGCAGCGGACACGGCTACAGCGTCCATTACGCCACGGCAGCGGTGCTGATGCTGCGCTACATGGGCGTTCCGGCCCGCTATGTGGAGGGGTATTACCTCTCGGCAGAGGATGCCGCCCGCTACAAGGCCGGTGAGACCATTACCCTGACGGAAGAAAACGCCCACGCCTGGGCGGAATACTATGTCAGCGGTGTCGGCTTTGTGCCGTTCGAGGTGACTCCCGGCTACATAGACGACGAGGAACTGTCCCTGGGCGGCGACAGCCCGGATGAGAATACCTATGAGAACAACACCCAGCAATTTGTAGAGGTGGAGCAGCCAGAGGAGGTCAACGAGCACAAGCAGGACCGATTTACCTTCTCACTGAATGCCCACTACCTACTGCTTCTTCCCTTGCTGCTGATCTTGCTGCTGGCCGGGTGCATTTTCCATCGCCGCAGGGTGTTTCGGAAGAAGATGGCCGCTATCGACGCCGCAAACGACCGGGAGGCCATTGCCATGCGCTATGGCTATGCCGTTTGCCTGCTGCGCCACAGTACGGTGCAGTTCCCGGAGGATGCTGCGGAGGCCGCAGAACTGAATCAAAAGGCGCTGTTCAGCACCCAGGAGATGACCCCGGAGCAGCGCAAGCAGGTTGACTCATTTGCCGTGGGTGTACTGGATGCCTGCAAGGGCAGCTGGACAACCTGGGAGAAAATACGGTACCGGTTCTGGAACTGCCTGTACTGAGAAATTGAAGGAGGATGGAAAATGCACAAAAGAGTAATGGCTCTGATTCTGAGTTTAGTGCTTTTGGTTTCTGCCATCATGCCGACCACGGCAATGGCCGCAGAGGACGAAGGCGGCAGCTTCGTGTTCGTTGCTATGAACGCCAACAGCACCATCGTGGAGCCGACCCGTATCCAGTATAAATCTGGACAAACCATTCAACAGGCGCTGGCGGATTCAGAGGTTGAATTTGCCGGCCTGGAGCAGGGATTCATTTATGAGATCAACGGCGTATCCGCCAACTACCTGCTCTATTATGACAAGGGCGGCTACAAGCTGGACGCTCCGGCTTCTACTATTAAAGCCCTTTGCTTCCACGTATCTTCGATGTATTCGGATGATGCTATCCAGCTGATCCTCCAGATGGCGGATTACCTGGACATGACCAACCATGTGCAGAATTATCCGGCAGCCGCCAATGCCTACGCAGCGGCGCTGAAGGGCCTGCGGACGGCGACTGCCGACTCGGCAGGACCATTGCTGAAAAACCTGAAAGACGCCATTGCCGAATATGCGGCCCTTCTGGACGGGACCAAATACACCGTCTCCGCCACAGCAACCCAAAACGGCAATGCGGTGGAGGCACCGATCCTCTCCCTTACGGATGCCTATGGCAATGTTACCACCGGCACCGGCAGCGTCCAAGTCATCGCCGGCGACTATAAGTTCTGTGTGTCCGACGGCGGATATAACCGCACAGAGGGAACGCTGACGGTCTCCGCCGACGCCCAGGTCTCTGCGACCCTGCCCTACGGCGAGTGGTTCGGCAATATCCGGCTGCTGGATGTCGATCAAGAACCCTACCGCGCTGCACAAAACCGCGCGAACCACACGGCGCAGTATTGGATCGAGGATACAGCCAATGCTCTGAGCAGCGTGTACCTGAATGTTGTGATGGGCAATGTTCCGAATACCAAGACCACCAAGCTCCGCACCATTTATACCGGCACCAACGGCAAGGATATGTCGGGCACATCCCGCAGCTGGAACAGCACAGCCACATCTCTTACTTATCTGCTGACCTCTGGCATGGAGGGCAAGACCTTCGCGCTGGAAGCACAGTATACAGGCTCGGACGGCTACACGCAGATTCAGTCCTACGATGTCACCGTGACCCGTGTGCCCACGCTGAAGGCTCTGGCAGCCACGGCGGAGGGGACCAAGCTGCCCCTGGAGTTTGCGCCCAACACCCGGGAGTACAGCCTAAAAACCGTGTCCTCCACTGTGGATATTGACGCCGCACCATTTGGTGAGGATTATACCGTCACCGGAACCGGGGCGGTGCAGCTGACCGGAGACACGCAGGATCACATGATTCAGGTAGCAGCGCCCAACGGGGAGCAGAGCACCTATACCCTCCACATTCAGAAGGTAGCTTCCGTACCGGTGACGCTGGCTGTGCCTTCCGGAACAACGGTGCAGGTGATCAATGGAGCAGTCTCCGAGATTGCCCCGGTGGACGGGATCTATCACCTGGTCCCCAGCGAGAGCTATACCTGCATCGCCACGAAGAACACCTGGTATCATACGCAGATCACCTTCACGGCCTCCAGCGGACTGAATGTGTCCGTCCCGGAGCCTGTCACCACCGACTGGCTGACCGATCTGGCATTCTACAACGGCACCTATGCTTCCAGCCGGATCGCCTACGCCGCCGACAAGACCTTCACGGCGGCAGACCACACCTACAACTATACGGTGTCCGACTGCAACAGCTCCGTTGCCATGCAGGCCACGGCAACCGGAACCGTGACGGCGCTGTATCGGACCCAAAGCACCGTGCCGGAGATTCATGACCTTGCACAGACGGTAACGGTCACGACGCCTGTCAGCAAGACGGGACTTGCCCAGAATCTGACCTATGCCGTGGCCAAGGCCGGTTACGGCCAGACGGTGACGATCCGCATTTCCAAGACAGAAAACGGCACTACCTACTATCAGGACTACGATATTCAGCTGCTGCGGCAGCTGCACCTGTCCAGCCTGACTATTGCCACAAAGGATGAGACACTGCCCTTTGTAACTCCAAAGGGCGCAACGGCCCGCTTTGATCGAGATACCACGGATTATTATGTTAAGGTAGACCGGGAGACCGCCGCTCTCTACCTCTCCGGCACCTATCCCAACAGCCGCACAGACACCGCCTGCTGCGGCGGGTACTATGCCAAGGTCAACGGCGTACGCTATGATACGCTGGCCGGCGCGGAAGCGGTCCTGAACACAGACCTTTATAATGAGGATATTTCGGTACAGGTCTGCCACGCAGATACCGGCAGCATTGAGCTGACCTATACCGTCCATGTTCAGAAAAGTGACCCCATCCAACTGACCATCCAAACGACCCCGGCGGATGCCACGGTGTTCCTGACCAACGATCTGAACGGCAAGCGCATCGTGGAGAAAAACGGCACCTACAGCCTGACCCCCGGTGCCAGCTATTCCTACACTACCACCTGCGCCGGGTACATCGGTCAAACGGTGGAGCACTATACCGCCCCCGACAAGGACGGTACACTGACCATTACGCTAAAGAAGGCTCCAGCCAACGACAAGCTCATCAATTTCGATTCTGCGTGGCCCCACTTACGCCAAAACAATGAGAATAACGGTGTGGTGGACTACAAGACGCCGGTCTACGCCAAGGATGCCGAGCTGTACTGGGCTACCTCCATTGGGTCCGGCTACGATGTGAACGCCTGCGGCTGCCCCATTTTGGTGGACGGTGCCATCTACACCTACTCCGGCTCCCGCATTTACAAGGTGGATGCTATCTCCGGCGAAATTCTCATTGATAAGCCCATGGATCACAACTCCAGCTTCGCCATCAACCCGCCCACCTACGCCAACGGCATGATTTTCGTGGGCCTGTCTGACGGCACGATCCAGGCGTTCGACGCCAATACCCTGGACTCCCTGTGGATCTACCGGGACTCCATCGGCGGTCAGCCCAACAGCTCTATTGTCTATCACGATGGCTACATCTACACCGGTTTTTGGGTGGGCGAGATCAACGAGGCCCACTATGTGTGCCTGAGCGCCACCGACGAGGACCCCACGCAGACGATGGAAGAAAAGCTCCCCACTTGGTACTACACCAGCAAGGGCGGTTTCTATTGGGCCGGCGCTTATGTATGCGACGACTTCCTGCTGATCGGCACGGATGACGGCGCTTCCGGCTACACCACCGGCAAGCCCAGTCTGCTGTCCTTTAACCCCAAGACCGGCGAACTGCTGTCCTCCTACAAGATGAATGTGACCGGCGACATCCGCAGCTCTATCACCCATTACAACGGCAAGTATTACTTCACCAGCAAGGGCGGCTACTTCTACGAGGCCACTGTGGACGAAAAGGGTACCATTGAGGATGTCCGCACCTTGAAGCTCTACAACTATGCGGACGATCCCGCCAATCCCGCCATGTCCACCTGCACACCCACCATTTACAATGGGCGGGCCTATATCGGCATCTCCGGCACGGCACAGTTCGGCGCATACAGTGGCCATAACCTTACGGTCATCGACATCCCCAACTGGGAGATTGCCTATACGGTACGCACCCACGGCTATCCCCAGACCAGCGGTGTTCTGACCACGGCCTATATGGAGGAGACAGGCTGCGTCTATGTGTACTTCTTCGATAACTTCACCCCCGGCAAGCTCCGGGTGCTGGAGGACAAGCCCGGCCAAACCGAGGTGTCTCTGAAGACCATGGAGACCTACACGGCCAGCGGTCAGACGGAGACCTATACGACGCCCTACAACATCTTCACGCCCAGCGGCGCACAGGCCCAGTATGCCATTTGCAGCCCCATCATGGATGAGTACGGCACGATCTACTTCAAAAACGACTCCGCCTACCTGATGGCCGTGGGCAGCACCATTGAACGCATCGAGGTCACGAAGCTGCCGGACAAGACGACCTACAATGTAAAAGACACCTTCGACCCCACCGGTATGCAGGTAACGGCCTACTACGCCAACGGCATGACCCGCGATGTGACAAAGTATGTCACCTGGTCCGATAAGCCGCTGAAGGCCAGTGATACCGACTTCCAGATCACCTTCCCCTACGCCATGTACCAAAACCGAGAAAACAGCGACACCCTGGAGATGGAATACGGCGTCCATTGTGACAAGCCCATGACCACCCTGACCCTGACCATTGCAGATCAGAGTGCAGTCAAATATGGAGATGTAAATGCAGATGGCATCATTGATGTCTCCGATGCCATGCTGATCTGCCAAATCTATCTGGGCAATGTTACCCCGACAGATACGCAGAAAAAAGCCGCCGATGTAAACGGCGACGGCACCATGGATGTCTCCGACGCCATGATGGTCTGCCAGTATTACCTGGGCAACATTACAAGGTTCCCGGTGGAACAATAAATCATAGTGGTACACGGAAATAACCCGGATATGAAATGACCTCCCCAGCTTGCCCACCGTGCGCATTGTACGGTGGGTAAGCCGCACTGACGGCAAAAAACATTTCTGCAAGGAGAAGACGCCTATGAAAAAACGTTCCATTGCGCTGCTGCTCCTGCTGGTGCTGCTGACCGGCTGCGGCGCAAAGACAGAGGAGGCACCATGGCAGACCGCCTACCGTAAAACGGGTAAATATCTACAAGAGCAAGATACGCTTTCCGCAGGCTCTGTTGGCGGCGAGTGGGCGGTGATCGGCCTGAGCCGTGCCGGACTTCTCAGTGATGAGACTGCGCAGAGCTATGAGTAGACGGTAGAGGACTATGTCAAGCAAGCAGGTTCCGTGCGGCTGCACCACGCGAAATCCACTAAGAACTCCCGCGCCATCTTGGGCCTGACGGCTGCCGGATATAATGCCGCCAACATGGCGGGCGTTGATCTGACGGCGGGCCTAACCGACATGGCCTATCTGCGGGCACAGGGTACCAACGGCCCCATCTGGGCGCTGATCGCGCTGGACTGCCATGGCTACGATATTCCCCAGTGCGCCGATGGCGAGGAGCAGACCACCCGCGAGGGACTGGTGGCGGAGATTCTCTCCTATCAGTGCAGCGACGGCGGCTGGGCGTTGATGGGCGACGAATCCGATGTGGACATGACCGCCATGGCCCTGACATCTCTGGCCCCTTATCAGGAGGAGACAGACATCAAGGCGGCAGTTGACGCGGCGCTGACCTATCTGTCCGATGCCCAGCAGGCCGATGGCGGCTTCATGAGCTGGGGCGCGGCCAACAGCGAGTCCTGCGCACAGGTCATCGTGGCTCTGACGGCGCTGGGCATTGATCCCGCAGCGGACAGCCGCTTCGCAAAAAACGGCGCGTCCCCGCTGGACGGCCTGTGCGCCTTTGCCTGCGAGGGCGGTGGCTTCCGTCACAGCGATGAGGTATGGCTACCGAGCAGGGCTTCTACGCACTGGCCGCCTGCGACCGCTTCCGGCAGGGCCAGACACGCCTGTTCGACATGACGGATATTGAGGTGAAGTGATATGCGGCGATCCAAACCTCTGTGCACATTGCTTCTGGCACTGCTCCTGCTGACCTGTGCCGGAGGGAAAACCGGCTCCTGTAGAGCCACAGGACAGCGATGTGGATGCGGACACAAAGTATACCTGCATCATATCCATCTCTTGCGAGACGATCTTGGACAATATTGATAAGTGCGTTGAGAGCAAGAAAGCCCTTGTGCCGGAGGACGGTATCATCCTTCCAGCCACAGAGGTAACGTTCAGCGACGGCGAAAGTGTCTACGATGTACTGCAGCGTGTCTGCAAGGCAAATAAGATACACATGGAGTCCAGCTTTACGCCGGTGTATAACAGTGCCTATATCGAGGGTATTCACAATCTGTACGAGTTCGATGTAGGGAAGCTCTCCGGCTGAATGTATGCCGTCAACGGATGGTTTCCTAACTACGGCTGCTCCCGCTACCAACTGAATAACGGCGATGTGGTGGAGTGGTGCTATGCCTGCGATCTGGGAGAAGATCTCGGCAGTGGTATGGGAGGATAATGGAGGCACCAGAATATAGAGAACGCTGATATAGGAAGCGGAGTTCCCGGAACACATTGGCCTCTGGAGATATTCGAGAGGCCGCCTAACCATGCGACCAGACAACACAACAAAACGGACAAAAAGCCAAGGATGGCCCTTTGCGGCCATCCTTGGCTTTTTGTCCGCTTTTCATTATGCGGATACCAATTTCATTGCCGTGCCCCACCGTTTCTGCCGTTTGCGAGTTCTTCACAAATGACGAAACGGAGGGAATAAAAGGTCCCGTCAAGATTTATGCGCAAAATTGTTTGCAGGCTCCGGCGGAGTGAAGTCAGCCGGCAACGGAGGCGTCGTCCATGACCGCCTCCAAGTGCTTCATGTTCATGTATTTCTTGTTGCCCCACTGGGTGCCCGCCACATGGCGCAGCCGTGCGCAGACCAGCATCAGGGCGGAGTTGCCGTC
>CDZR01007263.1_pt1 | contig 30166 bp, 36 predicted proteins | sample 554781 | NCBI WGS metagenome assembly CDZR01 (sample SAMEA3182065, study PRJEB8094) | gut metagenome | biome: human; feature: gut; material: Stool; isolation source: human stools | place: Canada | collected 2013-01-28
AGTCAAAACGGAAACAGCGATCTGGGAGCTTGCTCACAAGTCGCTGTTTTTGTTTTTGACTATATATGGCGACAGCCGTCAATGAAATAAATGTGGAGCGTCCTTTGCGACACATTTATGAATTGAGTGCATGGCTCGTAACGTAGGGTTGCCATAAAATCCACGCAGAAAGGACTGCCCGCCCCGGACTCGGATGCTAGCTACAACTGTGGATTTTCTAAAGGAAAGTGGACAAGTGTTTCTCGTCATGACGGGGCCGCCTTTACGTTGCCATCCATGGCACTTATCGGCTAACGCGAACATCGTGTTCGCGTTGCCCCTGCGGCTCAACCACTTTCCAAGAAAATCTCACAGTCTCCGCCGCATCTATGTCCGGGGGAGCAGTCCTTTTCTGCTGGGTTATGAAAAGCATCCCAATTATTTAGGCAGAGCATTTGAGAATACATGCGCAGAAGTTAATAACAAGTTCTGCATTTTCATAAAAACTGTTATAAATGTTGTTTTTATGAAAAATACCCTCATCTTTTATGTTTCAAAACTAATAAATTTCATAAAATTAGAGATATTATAGAATTTATGAAAAAAAGGAATGTATTTTAAGAATTTTTTTCATAAATATAGTAAAATAAGTATCTTTTTATGAAACTAATAGCCCTTGGCAGGGCTACTGGTTTTTGAAAGCTTTTCAAAACGCAGAACTCCCGGAGTATGCGGTGCCATGTCGAAGATTTTTGTCGGAGGATGTTGATATTTTCTAGAAAAGTGCTGAAAGACAGGGGGAAAGCGGACACGATGTCCGCGTCAGCCGATTGTCGACATGGATGTCGACTGTAGGCGGCCCCGTCATGACAAGAACTACTCATCACTTTTCGTAGAAAATTCACATCCGGAGACCTTACATCGAGACATGTGTATCGCATGCTCCGGGAGTTCGTGGATTTTGCCAATGTATTCAACTAACTTTCAATTTACTTGTCTTTATTCTTATCCTCCGGATGGAAATCTGCGAAGGTGGAGCGGTTCGTCAGCTTCCCGAACATCCAGGTGTAGATCCAAATGAGAAGAGGAATGGCTACCGTGGCTAACAGGCAGGTGGCGAACAATGCGTGGCTGGCGGAACTGTCGAAGATCGCTGCTAACAGTGTTATGACATACAACAGCACCAGCACAACGATTCCTGCGATCGCGAAGATCTGTTTGGAAGTCATTTTTGTTTTCTTGTTTTCTGTATTTTTATCCTGTGACATCATTTTTCCTTTCATTACCCATGGACCAACAAAGAAGAAAGCTTTGTCTGTGTGCTATTCGTGATCTTCCGAAATCTCGGCGGTGCCGGCATCGTGTTCTTCGGGAACTTCCGGTATCGTCATCAATACCTTTACAATACGATTCTGGTCGATGCCCTGTACTTTCAGATGAATACCGTTTTCCAGGGTGACTTCCTCACCGTCCTCCGGCAGACGATCCAGACAGTCGATGATCAGACCGCCGATGGAATCATAGTCTTCACTGGTCAGATCGGTACCGAGAGCATCGTTAATATCGTCTAGTTTCATGCTGCCTTCTACCAGATAAGTGTCGTCGGACATCTTCTGGATCAGTTCTTCTTCATCCTCATCATATTCGTCACGGATCTCACCGACGATTTCTTCCAGTAAGTCCTCTAAAGTGATCATACCTACGGTAGCACCGTACTCATTTAATACGAAAGAGACATTCGTGGTCTTTTCCCGCATCTCGTACATCAGATCGGCAATCTTTTTATATTCGTAAGTATAATAAGCATCTCTTAAGATATTTCCCACATGGAAAGCACTCTGATCCTCCGTCAGGATAAAGTCCTTGATGTTGATGAGACCGATAATATTGTCTTTATCATCCTCATAGACCGGAAGTCGTGTGTACATGGAATCACGGAACACTGCAAGTACATCATCATAGGTAGCATCAAGACTGACCGTTACCATATTGATCCTGGGGATCATGATGTCCTTGGCATGAGCATCGGAAAAATCAAACACATTGTAGATCAGCTTTCGCTCTTCGGATTCAATGACGCCATCCTCGTGGCTGACATCTACATAGGTCTTCAGTTCACTTTCTGTCATGGCACTGGCTTTTTTATTCGGATCAATATGTAACAGTTTCATAATGCCATGGGAGAGCAGGTCTACCACGATAATAACCGGTGTGAGTACCTGCATCAGCAGGTATATGATATTACAGTAGGACAGCGCCAGCTTTTCAGAACACAGAACCGCCCAGGTCTTCGGTACGATCTCACCACAGAGTAATACGACAATAGTTAAAATACCTGTTGCGATACCTACAGCCAGATTAATGCGCATAGCTAAAGTTGTTGCAAGGGAAGATGCCGTCAGATTTACAATGTTATTACCGATCAGAATGGTACTGATCATTTTACTGTAATTATCCAGAATTTTATTGACGCGTGCAGCACGCTTGTTGCCTTCCTCCTCCAAAGAACGCATTCGCACACGGTTCACCGTGGACAGTGCAGTCTCGGCGGAAGAGAAAAAGCCGGACAGAAAAATAAGAACAATAATAGAAATCAGTTGTATGACACCAGAGGTATCCAAAAAAGTTCACTCCTTCTTAAGATAAAATAGCAGGCTTATGCCTTATTTATGTGTTATTAAGCAACAATATACAATAGGACAGGAATAGTTGTCAAGTTTTCCGAAGGCTTTGAATATACATTTTACATAGGTAAAAGGAGGGATGACATGGAAAAAAGAGGAGAAGGAAAAGAAGGCATTCCGGTACTGGCACTGGCGAAATGCCTGCTGGTATCTTATGTGCTGACATTGCTGCTTCTATGTCTGTTGGCACTTTTATTGTATAAACTGCATCTGACGGAAGGTATAGTGACGATTGCAATTTCCGCCATCTATGTAGCCACTACTTTTACGGCGGGGCTTTTGGCAGGGAAAAGAATGGAAAAGCAGAAATTCCTATGGGGAGCTTTCATGGGAGCGGCATATTTTGTGATCCTGGCGGTGGTGTCGGTGCTGATCAGGACACCGGAGACCGCATTAGGCAATTCCTTCTGGACTACCATGGTATTGTGCGTGGCAGGGGGAACGCTGGGCGGAATGCTAGGGTGAAAAGCAGGTAACAATGACTTTTACCGCTTTTTTACCGTTTTTTGAGAAAAAAAGCTTTTACAAATGCCAAATACATGATATAATGAGCAAAAATGAGTCGCGTGTCTGCATATTTATATACACGCCGGCGTCTATAGGCGCTTTGAAATCATAAGGAGGCTATTTTTAATGAAGCATATTAAGACTTTAACAACCAGAGATTTAAAGGAATCTATGAAAAAGGGCGGCTGTGGTGAGTGCCAGACTTCCTGCCAGTCTGCATGTAAGACTTCCTGCACAGTAGGAAATCAGAGTTGTGAAAAGATTAAATAATCTATGAAATTGAGAAGAGACTAACGTAAGCAGCGATTCAGGTCGCTGCTTATTCTCTGTTAACTATTCGGAGCCGAATTTGACAGCGTATTCTTCGTCGGATGCTTGCATATGTAAGAAGATACGTCTGGCAAAATACGGCGAAGTAACCACATGAGCAAAAGGAAAGTCCGAAGGACGATTTTGCGAATGGGGTTCCGAATAGTTAATGTTAATGTGTTTTAAGCAATAAGAAGTAGAAAGAAGAGGAATAAAACTGTGATACACCAGTATAAGAGCAACGGCTATAATATCGTTATGGATGTGAACAGTGGTTCCGTTCATGTTGTAGATGATATTGTGTATGATATGATCCCACTGGTAGAGCCTCTGGTGACAGAAGGTATCAAGGATGCGGACACCATCAAGGCTGCTGTACTGAATCTTGCGAATATCCCCTATCCCCAGGAAGAGATCACCGAAGCGGTGGACGAAGTTTTGGAGCTGGAGAAGGCAGGACAGCTGTTTGCTCCCGATATTTACGAGAATTATATTTTTGATTTTAAGAAGCGCCAGACCGTAGTCAAGGCACTGTGCCTGCACATTGCCCATGACTGTAACCTTGCCTGCAGATATTGTTTTGCGGAAGAGGGTGAGTACCACGGCAGAAGAGCGCTGATGAGTTTTGAGGTCGGAAAAAAGGCACTGGATTTCCTGGTAGCCAATTCCGGCAACCGCGTGAACCTGGAAGTGGATTTCTTCGGCGGCGAACCCCTGATGAACTGGGATGTGGTAAAGCAGCTGGTAGAATACGGCAGAAGCTTAGAGAAACCCAACAATAAAAAGTTCCGTTTTACCCTGACTACCAATGGTATCTTATTAAATGATGAGATTCTGGAGTTCGTGAATAAGGAAATGGGTAATATCGTGCTGAGTATCGATGGACGTAAGGAGATCAACGATAAGATGCGTCCTTTTCGCGGCGGGCAGGGCAGCTATGACATCATTGTTCCCAAGTTCCAAAAGGTAGCGGAGAGCAGAGACCAGATGAACTATTATGTGCGTGGTACATTTACCCACAATAATCTGGATTTCTCCAAGGACGTTCTGCATCTGGCAGATCTGGGATTCAAGCAGATCTCCGTGGAGCCCGTTGTGGCACAGCCTACGGATGATTATGCCATCAGAGAAGAGGATCTTCCAATCTTAAAGGAAGAATACGATAAACTGGCAGTAGAAATGATCAAGCGTAAGAAAGAGGGCAAGGCTTTCAATTTCTTCCACTTTATGATCGATCTGCAGGGCGGCCCCTGCGTAGCCAAGAGACTCTCCGGCTGCGGATCCGGCACTGAATATCTGGCGGTTACTCCCTGGGGAGACTTATATCCCTGCCACCAGTTCGTGGGTAACGAGAAGTTCCTCATGGGCAATGTGGATACCGGTGTGGTAAGAGATGATATCCGCGACGAGTTCAAATGCTGTAATGTCTATGCAAAGGACAAGTGTAAGAAGTGTTTTGCCAAGTTCTATTGCAGCGGCGGATGTGCTGCGAACTCCTATAATTTCCATGGCAATATCAATGATGCGTATGACATCGGCTGTGAGCTGCAGAGAAAACGTATCGAATGTGCTATCATGCTGAAGGCTGCGGAAGCAGCAGAAGCTTCAGAAGAATAGAAAGGACAAAGGAAAGATGAAAAAAAGTAAAGCAATCATCATTCTGCTCTGCGCACTTCTGGTCCTGCTGGGTGTCGGCTATGTGGATCTCTATGGCGTAGATGCGGAAGGAACTGCCAGTGCTTCAGACATCAGTCTGGGACTGGATCTGGCCGGTGGTGTCAGCATCACTTATCAGGTGGTAGGCGATGAAGAGCCGGATGCAACGGATATGGCAGATACTATTGCCAAGCTGCAGAAGCGTGTTGAGAATTACAGTAAAGAGGCTATTGTATACCAGGAGGGTACCGATCGTATCAATATCGAGATCCCCGGTGTAACAGATGCCAACAAGATCCTGGAAGAACTGGGACGTCCCGGTTCCCTGTATTTCATTGCAGAGACAGACAAGGACGGCAATGCGAACTACTCTATGCAGGCAGTGACCGATGCACAGGGCAATGCAAGCTATGCGTACGCTCTGAATAAGACCATCGATGAACTGAAGGCAGATGGATCCATCATGCTGGAGGGTACGGATGTCAAGACTGCTACCGCAGGCTCTATCAAGGATCAGACGATGGGCAATTCCACCTATGCGGTAGACCTGGTAATGACGGAGGAAGGTACTAAAAAGTTTGAAGAGGCTACCAGAAATGCTTACGAGAAGGGCGAGACCCTGGGTATCTATTATGATGGATCCTTTGTAAGTGTTCCTTCCGTAAAAGGTGTGTTCTCCGATGGTAATGCACAGATCTCTCCTATGAGCTCCTATGAAGAGGCAGAGAGCCTGGCTTCCACTATCCGTATCGGTGGGCTGAGGCTGGAGCTCGAAGAGCTGCATTCCAAGGTAGTTGGTGCACAGCTGGGAGTGGAAGCAATCTCCACCAGTTTAAAAGCAGCTGTGATCGGATTTATCGTAGTGGCTGTTTTCATGATTGCAGTTTATTTCCTGCCCGGATTTGCTTCTGTTATTGCACTGGGCATTTATGTGGCATTGGTAGTACTTTTGCTGAACGGCTTTGACATGACCCTGACCCTGTCCGGTATCGCAGGTATCATCCTGTCCATCGGTATGGCAGTGGATGCCAACGTTATCGTATTTGCCCGTATCCGTGAGGAACTGGCAACCGGCAAGACTGTTAAGAGTGCCATGCAGATCGGTTATGACAAGGCACTGTCCGCTATCATCGACGGTAATGTGACTACCCTGATCGCAGCAGCAGTGCTGTGGCTGTTAGGACCTGGTACCGTAAAGGGCTTCGCACAGACGCTGGCACTTGGTATCGTATTATCCATGTTCACTGCACTGGTAGTGACCAAGTACATTATGAAAGCTTTCTATGCACTGGGATTAAAGGATCCCAAGTGGTATGGTGTAGGTAAGGAACACAAGACCGTGAACTTCTTAGGCAAGAAGGGAATCTTCTTCGGACTGTCTCTGGCAGTGATCCTGGCAGGATTTATTACCATGGGTGTCTACAAGATGAACACCGGTGATGCACTGAATTACAGCCTGGAGTTCAAGGGCGGTACTGCAACTACTGTCACTTTTGATAAGAGCTATACGCTGGAAGAGATCAACAGCGAGATGGTACCTCTGATCGAGAGCACCACCGGTAGTGCAGTTCAGATCCAGACCGTACAGGGCTCCAATGAAGTTATCTTCAAGACCGGTTCTCTGGATGTGGATCAGAGACAGGCACTGAATCAGATGTTCGTGGATAATTTTGGTGTGGATGAGACACTGATCACCTCCGAGACCATCAGCTCTACCATCAGTAACGAGATGAAGTCCGATACGATCCTGGCGGTAGCAGTAGCAATCATCTGCATGCTGATCTATATCCGCTTCCGTTTCAGTGATATCCGTTTCGGTGTCAGCAGTATTGCCTGCCTGCTCCATGACGTGCTGGTAGTGATCACCTTCTACGCACTCGCAAGGGTATCCGTCAGCAATACCTTTATCGCGTGTCTGCTGACCATCGTAGGTTACTCTATCAACGCCACCATCGTAATCTTCGATCGTGTACGTGAGAATATGGCAGTTATGACCAAGAAGGATGATCTGCAGGATGTTGTAAACCACAGCATCACCCAGACACTGTCCCGAAGCTTATTCACCTCCCTGACCACTCTGGTAATGGTAGGCGCGTTGTACATCTGGGGTGTGACCAGCATCCGTGACTTCGCGCTGCCTCTGATGGTAGGTATCATCTGCGGTGCTTACTCCTCTGTATGTATTGCAGGTGCCCTGTGGTATGTACTGAGAAAAAAGTTCGCACCCAAGGCAAAATAAGTAGGAATAAGTAAAAAGTAATAAAAATAGCATAAAAGTATTTTCAATGGAGATGGAAGCGAAAGGCTTCCATCTCTTTTTAGTTTGCGCCTTGTGGTGAATATTTCTAATGGGTGTTTCATAGGAAACATTTTCGTGAAACTTTCACAAATATTTAGGAAAACGCAGGAAACCTAAAAAATATTTGTGAATAACAGCCAAAAACAGAAGAATGAAACTGTGAAAAATAAATAATGCAGAGGGAAAACGATTACCCAAAATCAAATTGACCATCCGGAAACAGCAACGTTATAATCAAAATAACCCAAGGGAAAGTGCACTTTTTAAAACGGTTGAAACGACAGAAAGGTTACAAAAATATAACACAGACAAGTAGAATCGGAAAGAGAGGATATTATGAGTAAGCTGATGAGACGTTGTGGATCATTTCTGATGATGCTTCTGCTGGTGATCGGGATTCTGCCGATGACGGCAAATGCAGAAACAACACAGAATACAGAAGAGAGAAATGCGCTTTATGTGCAGGTGCCGGAGGACTGGGAGAACCCTTGCGTCTGGGCGTGGAACAGTGACGGCAATAATGCGTTTACCGCATGGCCCGGCGAGGAGATGGAAGCAGATGCAGCTAATGACGGCTGGTATTATATCTGGCTTCCTACATGGGCGAATCATGTGATCGTCAATGCCAATGAGGGTAACGTGCAGACCGAAGAGCAGATCCTGGATACCAATGCAGCATGGATCACGGTGAGTGCAGCGGACACCGTAGAGATCGCTTATGAGAGTAAGACTACCGGAGAGGCACCGGCTTACGTAGAGAAATTTGTGGTACATGCAAAAGTAGATGACTCGTGGGATAACCCCTGTCTGTGGGCGTGGTCGGCACCGGATGGCACCAATGCCTTTGCTGCATGGCCCGGGGAAGAGATGAAAGCAGGCGAAGATGGCTGGTACAGCATCAAGGTTCCGGTATGGGTAAACTCCATCATTGTGAATGCGAACGAAGGAAGCGTACAGACTGAGGATATCTCCATTGATCCCGCAGAACTATGGGTAACGGTAGCAGCCGACGGCAGCTACGATTTCAGCTATAAGAATCCGGATCAGGCAGAAATTCCCAATGTGACGATCCATGTATCTGCTCCTGCAGACTGGAACGGTCCCTGTCTGTGGGCATGGTCGGCACCGGACGGCACTAACGCATTTGCAGCGTGGCCCGGAGAGGCATTAGAGGAAGGCGAAGGCGGCTGGCTGGTAAAAGAGATTCCCGGCTGGGTGAATTCCATAATCGTCAATGGTAATGAAGGCAGTGTACAGACAACGGATATTTCCGTAGAGACCGGTAAGGATATCTGGCTTACGATAAACGGTCCGGAGGATTACACCGTATCTTATGAAGAAATCGCGCTGGAAGAGACGAACGAAACTGTGGCAACACAAGAGCCTGCGGAAGCTGTGGAAGCGACAATCGAAGCAGCGGAGAATACAGAGAAATCCACTCCGGTCGTACCCATCGTGATCGGCGTGCTGGTAGTGGTGGCAGCAGGCGGCGCAGCAGTAGCAGTCTCAAAGAAAAAGTCACAGAAATAAGATATAAAAACAAGCAGCAGGAAAGTACATATCAAAGGAGTGCAGGATATGAAGAATAAAAATCAGAAAAGAATCCGGAACAGAGCATGGGCATGGATCGTGACAGCAGGACTGACCATTGGCAGCCTGACCGGCTGTGGCAGCCAGACGGTGGAGCAGACAGCGCAGGGCGAAAAGACGGATGGAGAGGTTACGATCACCATCTGGCATGACAAGGAAGATGCGGTAACGCAGGTCCTGGAAGAGGAATTTGCCCAATTAGAGCCGCAGATCCACGTAGTACTGGAGAAAAAGAGTGATCTGACAGAAGCTCTCAAAATGGTGGGAAATGATCCTAAGGCAGCTCCGGATATGTACTTTTTTGCTCATGATAAGATAGGTGTCTATGCAGAAATGGGTATTCTGTCGCCTGTCACGGATATCATTCCGGCAGAGGAACTGGATGCCTATATGGATAACACGATCGAAGCGGCGACTTATAAGGGAACGGTCTATCAGCTTCCTATCTATTATGAGACCTTACTTTTTATGTATAACCGTCTCTACATGAAAGATGAGGAAGTGCCGGCTACCACAGAGGAACTGTATGCTTATATGCAGGAGAATACCCGTGGAGGACATTATGGATTCGTGGAACAGCATAGTACCCCTTATTATGCGGCAGGCTGGATCAATGGATTCGGAGGCTATATCCTGAATGATGCCGGAGAGCCGGGATTAAATCTGCCGGAGACAGAGGAAGCCCTGGCCTATCATAAAAAGTTCGTGGATCTCATGCCCGGGGAGACCGAGTACGCCACAGTGAATACCCTGTTCAAAGAAGGAATGGCGCATGCAACCATAGCCGGTCCCTGGCTGATCCCGACAGTAAGAGAAAGCGGAATGGACGTGGGAATCGCCTCTATGCCTGTGATCATGAGACCGGAAAACCAATCGCCCCCTATATGGGAGTACAGGGTGTCCAGGTGCTGAAAAATGCAGCAGAGAATAAAAAGGATGCGGTAGAGCAGGTACTGCGGGTACTGATGAAGGACGAGGTGGGTATTGCGCTGGCACAGGCCAGTGGCTGTGCTCCTGCCAGAGAAAATTGTTACAGTTATGAAGAAGTAAGCGGTGATGAAGTGGTCATGGCTATGAAGGAGACTGCGGAAAATGCGGTGCCCATGCCGAATCTGCCGGAGATGGATGTGATGTGGACCGTAGCCAGCGGACTGCTGACGGATGTCAACATGGCGGGCAATGATGTGGCGGAAAGTGCGGAGAAAGCACAGAAGGAAGCTTTGCAGCTGATCGAATCCATGAAATAAGTGACGCTGCGTAATCAGGCATAATCAGGCAAAAGGAAGTGGAACGAATAAATATGGCAAGAAATAAAAATGCTCATGGGAACAGACAACAGAATAAAAAAAGAAGAGAGACACTGTTTGCCTACAGCTGGTCACTGCCGTCCTTAGTATTGATCCTGTTGATCGTAATCTTCCCGATCCTCTATACCGGATATATCTCCATGACCAATATGAACATTTATCACTGGAATAATTATGAGTTCATTGGACTGGAGAATTATAAGGATGCCTTGCTGGTATTTGATAATGGTTTCCTGACAGCACTGCTTGTGACGATATTGTGGACCGTGGTAAATATGGTGCTGCAGCTGGTGATCGCTTTTATCATGGCGACACTTCTCAATATCAAGGGATTGAGACTGCGGAATGTCTATCGTACCCTGTTGATCTTCCCCTGGGCCATGCCGGGGTATGTATCCATCCTGCTGTGGAAGACAGGAATGTTCAACTCCCAGTTCGGTCTGTTGAATCAATGGATGATCAGACTGGGAATGGAACCGGTGAGATGGCTTGGAAGTGACGTAATCGCATTCATCAGCTGTACGACAGTGAACCTCTGGCTGGCGTTACCTTTCATGATCACTATCATTGACGGGGCACTGCAGAGCGTGGACCGGAGTTTTTACGAAAGTGCGCTGCTAGACGGCGCCACCTGGCTGGAGCGGACGAGATATATTACGGTTCCGATGATCCGCTCCATTATAGCACCGTCGGTTATGATCACGACATTTACGACTTTTAAACAGTTCGATGTCATCTATCTGCTGACCCAGCAGGTGGGATCCAAGACCGGTGCAAATATTCATACCATTTTGACTTACGCATATGAGAAGGCATTTATTACGAACAATTATGGCTATAGTTCGGCGATTTCCATTCTGATCTTCGGAATGCTGTTAGTGTTTTCTCTGGTGACAAACGGCAGAAAGGAGGAGAGCAGATGAGTAAAAAGACGAAACATGTGCTGGTACTTATAACGGTAAATGTGTTTTTCGTCCTGGTATGCTTTTTCGTGCTGGTGCCGGTATTGTATGCGTTTTCCGTGTCGCTGAATGCGGAGAACAGCCTGTTGGGATCTGACTTTTCCTTTTTGCCAAAGCATATGACTTTGCAGAACTATAAGGCAGTTTTTACCGAGAAACCGGTGCTTTTGTGGCTGAAGAACAGTCTGATCCTGGCGGTGACCACACTGGTGATCTCGCTGGGGACCGGAATCCCTGCGGCGTATGCTTTTTCCCGGAAACGATTTTCCGGCAGAAAGGCGATTTTGAAGCTGTTGATTTTACTTTATGCATTTCCGTCCCTTTTGTCCATGACGGCACTGTATAAGCTGCTTAGTCCTATGGGGCTGATCAATACCAGAACCGGTCTGGTCATTGTGTATACCGGTACGATGGCAGTGTTTGCACTATGGAATATGAAGGGATATTTTGACACGATTCCGGTGGAGATCGAGGAGGCAGCCATGATCGACGGAGCCACACAGTTAGAACAGGTGACAAAGATCGTACTGCCGCTTGCTAAGCCTACCATTGCGGTAACGGCTATGATGGTTCTCGTCTATGTATGGAACGAGTATATTTTCGCCATCAATTTCATGACGGGATCCGATACTTATACACTGGCAGCGGGCTTATATTCGCTGCAGGCGACGGAGATGAGCGGAAGCTGGCCGATTTTCTCGGCAGCATCCCTGATCGTGTCTCTGCCGATCCTGATCGTATTTTTCGCATTGCAAAAGAACATGACAGAAGGTCTGACCTCCGGTGGAGTGAAGGGATAGACCGCAGAAAGAGGAAGTATGAATCGAAGTGCAGTATTACATATACCCATGTCCCAGTATGCATACGGGACAGATGAAGAGCATATTGTGATCCGTCTGCGGGCAGGCAGAGGGGATCTGACAGAATGCATTCTTCATTACGGAGACAGAGCCTGTCGCCTGACACCGGTGCTTTTTACAGAACAGAAGATGGCAGTGGTGGCGCAGACGGAAGAATTCGATTACTGGGAGACTACGCTGGAGCATCCCTATAAAAGACTTTGCTATTATTTCACATTGTCCGATGGCAGGGAAGAGGTGTTGTACTACGGAGAACGATTCACGGATCATACCGTGGATGACCGCTCGGAATATTATCAGCTGCCGTTCAATCACCGCGCAGATATTGTTGCACCTCCCGAATGGGCACAGGATACGATCATCTATAATATTTTTCCCGACAGCTTTGCCACTGAATACCGGTATCTTTGCGACAGAGGAGAGGAGAAGGAATGGGGCGGTATACCGACGAGGGGAAAGCTCGGCGGTACGATCCGTGGGATCTGCGAGAACGTGGAGTACCTGAAGAACCTCGGCGTGAACGCTATTTATATCAATCCGATCTTTGTCGCCGGAGAATATCATAAGTACGATCTGTTAGATTATTTTCACATTGATCCCTGTTTCGGAACCGATGATGATTTTCACCGGCTGATCGATGTATTTCATGCGAACGGACTGAAAGTAATCATTGACGGTGTGTTCAATCATTGCGGCTGGTATTTTTTCGCCTTTGATGATGTGGTGAAAAAAGGAGAACAGTCAGCTTACAGAGACTGGTTCTATGGACTTACCTATCCGGTGATGCGACCGGAGGATCCGGAGGAATATCCGGGATATGAATGTTTTGGCTATGAACGGATGATGCCGAAACTAAATCTGGCAAATCCAGAGACAAATTGTCAAGGACTTTTTCATCAAATTCACAAAAAATCCACAAAAAAAGGTGCCAGAAGCACCGTATGGCTTCTGACACCTCGTTTGACAGATTACATTTTTCCGTTCAGCAGGTCTTTGCAGAGATACACATAGTCTGGCAGCTGGTTGATATATGGCTCCCAGCGCCGCTTGATTTCCGCCAATTCCAGCGAATCGGCTGCTTCCAGCGCGTGATCGTTGCCCGTCATATATAAAACATCCGTAGCTACATCGTCCAAACACCTGTAACAGAGATCGGCGGCAGATTCGATTCTGATACCGGTATCCACATAGACTGGATTTACACCAATCGTCAGCCAGACATAGCCTACCTTGTCCGACCAGAGCAGTTCAAAATCAGGGCTTTGCCGCAGATGTTCCGCAAAGACCTCCTTTACTCGCTCAATTTCATGTTTTTCTTTTTCTGTGTAAAGCATTTTCGTATCCTCCTTGACAAAAATTTTGGTGCGTACCATCATCAGTTTAGCACAAGGCGGCTTCGTTTATCAGTCTGTCACATCTGCTGAATTTCATTTTTGAGCATACGCTTGATTTTATCGCTCATGGTTTCTGTGCTGGTATTGCTGAAATGGACATGAACCTTGTAGGTTGTCTTACCGATTTTCTTTACCATCGCTGGCGTGTTTTCCGGCGCTCTGGACGCAGTAGCGGCGTCTGCCACCTGCATAGTACGGGGTTCTTTGTTCATGGCGCTCCTTTCTCCGAACGGGTCTGTGCCGCCCGGTAAAAAATCAGTCGTGCTTACTGTTTACAATGTCTTTTGCTGTCTGTCGGGTAGCACCGGCATTTTCTTCCCGGAAATTCTTCCCGTCAAAAAGAATCGGCGCACACCGTTCCAAAATACGGTCATAGATACGAGCGTGGGCCAGGTCAGGCGGGTTTTTGAGTTCGGCCAGCTTCAGGTTGGTGGTGATGATCATGGGCCTGCGGCTGCGGTAGCGGCTGTCAATGACGAAAAACATCTGCTCCATCGCATACTCGGTACTGCGCTCCACACCCAAATCGTCAATGATAAGCAGGTCATATTCGTCAAAGCTGGCAATAAACTCCGACCTGTCCTCAGAGAACATCCCGGTCAGGCGGTTCAGAATGGTGGGGAAGTTTGTCATCAGCACAGGCACATCCCGGTCAAGCAGGGCGTTGGCGATGCAACCGGCGAAAAAGGACTTGCCGGTTCCCACATCCCCGAACAACAGCAGGCCGGTGTTGTTCTTGTAAGCCTCCTTCCAGTTCTCCACATAGGCGCGGGCCTTGTCCATCAGAGGATTTTGGCCGTTGTCGTTGGCAAAGGTGTAGTCGTACAGATAGCGGTCTTGCAAGCCCTGTGCCTTTCGGCGTTTGATACGCTCCATGCGGCGCTGCCGTTCTTCAGCAGCCTTGCGCTGCTCCTCAGCCTCCCGCTGGCACTGGCAAATGCAGCGCGGCATAAAGTAGCCGGATTTCCCAAAGCATGGCACAACGGTCTGCCTCTGGCCGCCGCATTTCTTACAGTGAATGAGACCGTCTGACGGGTCTATATACTCGTCCCCGGCCAATTCCACACCGGTAGCTGCCTTGTCGATCAGCGCCCGGATTTCTGCGGTAATCTCAATCATACGGTTTCATCCTCCTTTACGCTGTAATCACGGTTGCGGGTGGGCTGGGCCGCCTTTTTCGCGTCCTCACCGGCCCAGCGCCGGATGGTGGCGGCATGGCTCTGATACCGCTTACCGGTAGAGGCCATGTATTCGGACAGCTTTTCGATGTACTGGCCCCATACAGTGGGAAAACTGGCCTGCAAGTCTGCCAGTTCCCCGTCCGTCAGGAAAACATTCTGGTAACGGCCATAGGCGGGGGCGGGGTGTCCCTTCTCTATCTCTCTCTTTATCTCTATCTCTTTCTCTAACTCTATCTCTATCTCTGGTGGACGAATGTCGGACAAATGTCCGCCGTTTGTCCGGGGCGCAGAAAGAGCCTTATTTTGGAGCCTCGCAGCCCGCTTTCGCTCAGCCTCGGTAGAGGACTGGCCGATTAAAAGCTCGATGTTGCTCATGTAGAATGTGCCGCTGTCCAGCACCTCCACAAGACCCAGCTTCAAAAAGATCTGCAAGGCTCTCTCCACAGTGCCGATCTGCTGGCGGGTAATGGTGGCGATCATCTGCGCCGTGTAAGGGATGTCCTCGTCAAGCTGGAGCCGCCCGCCATGTTTCAGCGATTTCAGATACAGCTTGAGCAGAATGTTGGAATACAGCACACCGTCCTGCATACTTTCCAGCAGCACGATGGAATCATCATCAAAATAGTTTTCTTTGAGTTTCAGGTAATAATATTTTCGATTGTCTGACATAGGGTTCCTCCTTAGGGGTTCTTTTGGGATTCTGTACGCATTTTAAGGCTATTTTAGGAGTCAGAGGATAAATCTATCAGACTGCCTTTGACACCCTCAAAAAAAGCCTTGATTTACAAGGGTTTTTCAGCCCCTAAAGCGTGACATTTCTCCCGTTGTTTCCGCTTGCGCTTTGCGGCGTTGATCCGCTTCATGCGTGCGGCACATTCCGGGCAGTATTTAGCCCGGTTAGAACCGGGGGTAAACAGCGCCCCGCATACGGCGCATTTCTTAGCATTCAGCCGGTGGAACAGCGCCGTTTCCAGTTCCTTATCCTGCGGCAATACCGCCGCCCGAAACCACCTGCACAACAGGGAGTAGGAAATAGACTGGACACAGACACATTCCTCCCCATCGTCCAGGGCGATACAGTTTCCGTCGATGTAGTTACAGCACTCATGCACCAGCCTCCGCGCTCTGCGGTACTGGCGGTAATCCATGACAGGGATAGGTTCAGACTTATTGTTCTTCATAAATGATTTCTTTCATAAAGCAGGTAACCTCCTTGAATGAATTTATTGTTAAATATTCGTGCAAAGTATTGTTTTCTTCGTGCAAATGGCATATACTATAATTGCCAGCAGAAAGGGGTTGATCGTATGGCTGGAAATACCACAAACATCAGTATCCGCATGGACGCAGATTTGAAAGCGCAGGCGGACGCACTGTTTACTGAACTTGGCATGAACCTGACTACGGCGTTTAACATCTTTGTGCGCCAGTCGCTTCGTGAAGGCGGCATTCCCTTTGAAGTAAGGCTGGAACAGCCGAACAAAGAAACGGTTGCTGCCATGCTGGAAGCGGAAAGGATTGCAAAAGACCCGTCTGTAAAGGGCTACAATGACCTTGACGAGTTATTTGCTGACCTGAAAAGATGAAAGAAACCAAATATACCGTCAAGTACACGACCAGTTTCAAAAAAGACTACAAACGAGCTATAAAGCGTGGCTTGAAAATTGAGCTGTTGGAGCAGGTCGTAGCATTGCTGGCAATGGGCGAACCGCTGCCGGATAAGAACCGTGACCATGACCTGTCCGGCGATTGGGCAGGCCATCGGGAATGTCATATTCTCCCGGACTGGCTGCTTGTCTACCGCATAGAAGATGATGTTCTGGTGCTGACGCTGGCCCGCACCGGCACACACAGCGACTTGTTCGGCAAATAAACAGTCTGCCGCCGTATGGGGAAACCTGTACGGCGGTTTTTCTGTGTGCAAAAGTATGTCGTGAAACGCGGTAGCCCTTACCGCTCCGGCTCCCGGTCGTGAGACTTGTCCCGTTCCTGTCTGGACAGCTGCTCGGCGGTTTTGCGGAGCCGTTCCACTGCTTTCAAATCCTCCCGCATGGATTTCATGGCAAGCGTGTCCGTCTGCTTTCCAGCGGCCAGCTGGTCGATCTCCCGCTGCCATGCCTTCGGGGTTATCCCCTCGCCTCTGTCTTTCAGTTCTTTCAGATACCGGGCCGCTGCGTCATACAGAATCAGTTCCCGGCTGTGGCGCTGTTCAAACTGTTCCCGTTTTTCCGGCTTTACTTTGGCAAGCTGCTTGTGGATGGACTTGTACTGGTTGTACTGTTCCCACATCTCCCCGCGTTCGGTAAGAATGGCGATCCGGCGCTCAGCCTTGACGATCTTTCCCCGCAGGCCATAGTAACATCTGTTCATATCAGCGATTTTTTCATGAAGCTGCTGCATAGACTGGATGCCGTTTGCCTGTAAAAAGCTGAATAGTGCAGCGCTTTCCTGCAAAGCCCGGATTTTGCCGGTGCGGGTGCGGGGAGCGTTCAACTGCTGTTGGGCTTCCCACAAGGCGGTCAAGCTGCTTTGCTGCGTTTGTGGTTTTTCCGCTTCGTCTTTCGACCAGAGATAAAGACGGGTAATGCGGGCCTTGATTTCTTTCAGCAGCTTATTGTCGGCGGCGATCTGCCGGTTGACTTCTCCCTTGTCGGTGCGGATGCCGCGCTTCTCCATCTGGCTGGCCGCTGGCCCTAGGTGGACAGAGGGGATTTTATCAATGCCCCGGCGCTTGTAGCTGCGGTGGTCTACCAGGGCGGGCTGACCGGCGGCCTCCAATGCACGGTTGGTATAAGCCGCCCATGCCGCCCGCCAAATCTCCACATTCCCTTTGTCGTTCCAGTCGGTGGTGTCCTCCCGGTGGTTCTTCCAGCCGCCTTTCCCGTCAGGGATGCGTTGGCCGTTCTCGTCCAGATCGTATGCCTTGCGGCACTTTGCGCCCCACTGTCCATTTTCTTTCAGAGGCCGGAGCGTCAGCATGATATGAACATGGGGGTTGCCGGTTCCCCTGTCATGGATGGCAAAGTCGGCGCACATCCCCTTGTCCACAAAGTTGTCCTTCACATAGGACCGGACAAGGGTAAGCTGCTGTTCTCTGGACAGTTCGCGGGGCAGAGCTGCCTCAATCTCGCGGGCAAGCTGGCTGTCCCTGGCTTTCTCGATTTGCTCCACGCTGTTCCAGAGGGTGGAGCGGTCTGCAAACTCTGGCGGGGCGTGGGCGGGCAGCATGATTTCCGCATGGACAACGCCGCCCTTCCGGGTGTAATCATGGGTCAGGCCGTCCCATTCATTCGTCAGTTTGGTTCCGCTTCGGTAGGCGGCTGCGGCAACAGCAGAACGGCCTGCGCTGCGCTTGATGATACTGACGGGAATATGGCAAAAATCTATGGGTGGCACCTCCTTTCGGCGGGGATATTTCAGGCTCCGTGGAGCCGAACAAACGCGAAGCGGGTGTTTGGCTGCGCGGGGCGCACAAGGGGTTTGGGGAGTGTAGCGCCCCATCGCGGACGAAGTACGCAATGCCCCCGGCAGGGCGCACAGCACCGGCAACGGTGTATAAGTGCGCCCTTGTAAACAAGGGACTTATGGCGTGTCCCCGGATTTTGGCAGGTTTGCAGTCAATTCCGCAGCCCCCGGAAGATGGGACAGGGCAATCAGAAATGCTTTGACCTCTGCGCCGGAAAGGTTGGAAGCCAGCGGAAAAATACCCTCCAAAATGGCTCCGCGCTCAATCAAGCGGCGGGTGCGAACCCTGCGTTCTTCGTTCCGCTGCTTGTTCTCCAAAATCTTCTTGCGGTTTTCAAGCTGTCGGATCTCCTTCAGGACTTCCTCCCGTTCTTCTTTTTGGGTTTGGGCTGTATTTTTTTCGTTCATGTCATGCACCTCTTTTCTTTGAAAACGCTCATAGATTGACCGTCCATTTCTGACGCGCAAAGTACCGGCGCAGCCTCCGCAGTGCGGCATGGATGGATTTTCCCGCCTGTGATGGTGTGATACCCTCCATTGCGGCAATGTCTTTCACTTTCATACCCAATATATAGCGGGCGTGGACACGGCGAGCCTGTATGGGGGACAGGGAAGAAATGGCTTCATACAATCGCCGTATCAGTTCTTCATATTCGGCTAATTCTTCTTTTTCTATCAGATGATCCTCCGGCGATGGCTGCGCCCAGCCGATTGCGGCATTTTCGATTCCGTCGTTACAATCGAGGGAGTAAAACGCTTTATACCGGAACATCTTGCGTTCTCTGGCGGCCTCGGCTCTCTTATCCAGAAGAAACGCTTCGACGATTTCATCGGACACCTCCACAAAAATGTCCTCTTTGCAAAATGGATAATATTGTTTGAGATTGATGGTCTGCATAGGCACGCCCTCACTCTGTTTGAAAAAGGTCATCATAGCAGCGGCGCATATTCCGCAGCCCCCGGTGGATGGCAACGCTGACCTTGCTGCTGTGGACGCCCTCTCTCCGAGAGATTTCCGGCTGCTTGATACCAGCAATGTAGTAGGCGTGAACACGGCGGGCCTGTGTCGGAGTGGCATGAGCCAGAGCCACCGGCAGAGCTGCTATCAGGTGCAGGCGGGTGGTCATTTCTTCTCGTTCCAGCAAAATATCTTCCGGCGATCTGCTGTGTTCCAGTGCGTAATTTTCCAGCCAGCTGTATGCGTCCAGAGAGTAGTAGGCGCGGTGGTAGACTTTCCGACGCTCATAGTTCTCCATCTCCCGCTGGGCCTGATACATCGCTGCCCATACCTCGTCCGTAACATCCACAAACTCGTCATGCCGGTAGTGGGGATACATCCACCGCAGATTGATTGTTTTCATAGGCTTACCTCCTGAAAATTGGAGAGGCGGGCAGCTCGTCCGCTGTCCGCCCCTCGCTGAGATAAGGGAAATGATCCCTTTCACTTGGTAGCCAGAAAACAGGTCATTCGTTAAGCCTGTTCTCAAAGAAATTTATAAATTTTTTTCTGACCGCCTCCACACTTTGATACACAGCCACTTTGGAGCAGCCGCACAGCACACCGATCTCTGCAAGGCTCAGCCCGTCAAGCGCATAGAGCAGGAACCGGCGGCGCTGGGCCTCGGTACAGGTGTCCAGAACAGCCATCAGCTCATGCAGCGTTTCCATGCGGCAAAGGTATTCCTCCGGCGTTTCGCCGTAGCCCCCTACGCCCTCGGTGGTAATGATGTACTCGTCAAACTCCCGGCCATCCCAATGCCGCCGCTGTTCATGGAACAGGTTCTCCGTTTTGTGATCGGCCCTGTCAAGAAATTCATAGACTTCCAGCGTGACCTCCACGGCCACAGCTTGTCCGTTATAATTGATGGTAACTTCCATCTGCCTTTCCTCCATTCAGATTTTTTTGGTAAATCTGAATGAGGCGGCGGGGAGCGGCACCGGGGATAAAGTTCGAGCCATGCTGACCCGATGTTCCGGCTCCACAGGGACAAAAAAGCGCCCGGACGGCATAAAGCCATACGAGCGTAATAGAGTATATTTTGCTGTTTAGTTACATGGTATAGTGCATACTTCTGACCGCATTGCTCCGCTGCTGGGAACAGACTTTTTTTAGCTGGTGCAGGTCATGGGTACTGTGAAAAAAGGCAAGCATAGACACGGCGGCAATCCTCCTATATGCCGCCGTGGATTTACACGGTGTTAGGTCGTCGGGTTTCTGCTTTTCGCAAAAAGAAACGGCGGCTCTGTTTTTTCAAAGCCGCCGGAAGATAGCATAGGCGCGTTAATAGATCTGCTTTACGACGGCTTTTTTTCTTTTGCCGTCGTCCGGCAGATTATTTTTTTATGAGTAAGGGCGAAAAATCAATCGTAATCATAAAATTATGGTCATGTATTTCAATTATTGGATTTGTACAATTCATCATAAGTAATAGCTTTTTCACAATGTAAAGTCCTTGTCCAGACGTACCATTACTTCTTGAAACATCTGCTACATAAAAGCGTTCCAACAGTTTTGAATATTCTTCTGTAGGAATAGATGCAACAGGATTTTTAATACAGAGTTGTACAGAATCTGCAATATTAATTAGTTGAATTACAACATTATTTGTAGTGGATGTTACCGCATTGAATATAAGATTTTGTATAATGCGAATACACGCCTTTCTGTCAGCATTAAGATAGATGTCCATATTAGGTATTTCTATTTGGGGTTCAATTCCATTAACGCTGAAAATCGAATAATTGTCTAGCAGGATTTCAGTAAGCAATGAGCATAGCTCAACCTTTTCATAGTAAAATGGATATTGTCCTGCTTCTAAAAGAGAGATTTGATAAAAGTCATCTATGAGACGTTCTAATCTCAATGCTTTTCCGGATAATGCTGAAATATATTCCGCTCTTTTTTCATCAGGCGCACTTGATAGAAGTTGCAAATATCCGCGAATGGAAGTTAGTGGTGTCCGTAAATCATGAGAAAGGCAAGAAATATTCTCTTTTAATTCATTCTCCTTTTTTTGAATTTCGCCCAGATAAATATTATCTTTTGATACAATCTGATTTATGATTTCAACCAAATGCTCTAACCGCCTATCAGATAAAGACACTGTAACTAACTTTTTCGTTTTTCTATTCAGAATAGCATTTAGTTGGACGATTACTTTATATATCTGTATTTTCCAGTTAATTAAAGAAATTGAAAGGATAATGACCAATGCTATCAGAACAAGAAACATAATCGCCCAACCCATATTCTACCTCCCTTTTACTTGATTTCTTTTCTAATCATAATAAGACCGCCAACAATCAAAAGAGAAATGCACCCTATGAAATAGAATGGTAAATGCTCAATAATACCCATTGTGCGACAAGAGCTGAAATTCATCCAATAGTACATAGGATTTCCATATACAAAAAATTTTAAGGGTATTGAAACCGTCTCCATATCACTCCATAGCATTAAGTAAACAGACGCTCCACTGAATACATATAAGCAGCAAATCCCTGTTACAATCCCTGTATTTTGAATAACGACACATAAAAAAATAGAAATGCTTTCTAATGCTAATAAAACCGTTCCGCAAGCAAGAGCCCATCCCAAAAGGTTTATTACTTCACTCGCAGTTGGAATGTAACCGGATTGTATGATTTCAATAACGAAAAATGTAGCTACAAAAATCAGATACGTTATCAGAGACACCACCAATATTGTAATCGCTTTGGTGTAGTAGAGAATAGTTCGTTTAGTGCCGTATGCAACAGATAATTTGATTGTACCCGTATTATATTCTTTTGTAAAAAATATGGTTGCAAATAAAATGCCAATAATCCAGAAAAAGGCTGTATATGCAAGAGATGAGCGGGCAACAGTTTGAAACGTTGGTATTTCACTAGATAGATAACACTTAGCTTGAAATCCGATTACACTTTCTGTTCCATCTCCGGCTCCAAAAAAAGTCATGTCACCAAGTGCAAAAGAGACCATTATAACCGCCGCACATACGCCTAATATAGTTATCAATATCTTTGAGTGACGCAATTTATAAAATTCAGCTTTAAAATGGTTAATCATTTTGGCACCCTCCTATCAAATTAGTGTAATAAGTTTCAAGACTATCTCCAGATTGTGCTAACTGATAAATCGTAATATTATTTGCACTTAGCAACGCTGATACTTTTCCGGCATTTTCAACATAATCATATAGATGAATACTTTTGTCTGGCATAACAGAAAAATTTGAAGTATTCAGTTTGCTTTCCAATAAAACACTAGCAGCAGCTACATCATTCACTTGCAACAACAAATGCTTTTTGCAGCGTTTGTCTAACTCTGTAGCGGTAATTTCCTGTAAAAGTTTCCCCTCATGTAAGATACCATATCTATTTGCTAATTGATGAAGTTCCGTGAGAATGTGACTTGAAATCAAAATAGTGATTCCACGTTCTTTATTTAGTCTTTTGAGTAAGTTTCTTAATTCGATAATTCCAGTAGGGTCTAGTCCGTTAATTGGTTCATCTAGTACGAGAAATTCAGGATTCCCAAGCAAAGCGATTGCGAGAGCTAGTCTCTGCCGCATACCCAAAGAGAAATCTTTTGCTTTTTTCTTTCCGGTATCTTTCAAACCAACTAATGCTAAAGCATTATCAATGCAACCTTTTCCTGGAATACCGCGTTGCAAACGTTGTACCTCCAAATTTTCATAGGCTGTCATATCAAGATAAAGAGAAGGGCTCTCAATAATACAGCCAATGCGCTCACGCTGCTTTGCAAGTTTCTTATTGCTTTCACCGAATAAAGCAATTTTGCCAGTAGTAGGTTCCGCCAGTCCGGTTAGTAAACGAATCATTGTTGTTTTACCGGCACCGTTTTCTCCGATAAACCCATAAATATCTCCTTGCATTACAGACATAGATACTTGATTTAGGGCTAGTGTATTGCGATACTTTTTTGTGATGTTGATAGCTTCAAAAACTGTTACGTTCATATTTTCACAGCTCCTTTCTTGTTATTTAGTATCGCAGACAATTCCTTGAATAATCTAAAGGTAAAGCTAAAGATTATCTAAAGCTCACTTTGCAAATCGGTAACCCAAGCCCCATATGGTCTTAATTCGGCAGCCTTCGCCCTTTAATTTTTTTCGTAAGTTACTTATATGTGTGTTAATGACATCATTATCCCTTGCAAATGGTTCTTGCCAAATACTTTCATAAAGATTTTGCTTAGAAAAGACTTTATCAGGATATTTCGCCAGTAGTTCTACGAGTTGATACTCTTTTGCTGTAAGCACAATAATTTCGTCTGCAACAGTAACTATTTTTGAAGATGTATTAATGGAAAGTTCTCCAAAGGTCAAACAAAGATTGGGAGTATCTTTTTGACTTCTTAGCAAATTGCGTTCAATTCGCGCTAGTAATTCGTCCAAATCAAACGGCTTTGTTAAATAGTCATCAGCACCCAAGCGTAGCAGTTCGACTTTGTTGAATGTTAAACTTTTTGCAGAAACAACAATTACAGGTACGTCTGAAAATTTTCTGATATTTCTAATTAACTCATCTCCACTGATAAAAGGAAGCATTAAATCTAAAATAATTAAATCCGGGGATAATTCTTTTATACGTTCAATCGCATTTGCACCAGTAAGTGTGAAGAAGACTTGATAATTGTACTTTTCCAGATGGTCTTTTATCATAACGCAAATTTCTTTATCATCTTCGATAATTAAAACATTATTCATGTTGAAACTCCTTTCTGCGTCTATCAGTCGGCTTTTCTGCGTTCTTTGGGATCAGCCAAACACCAGCCATCTTCACAGCGCCGGGGATACGCCCACCAGCACAATAATAATTTACCCTACGAGGTGTCACGCCCCACTTCTCGGCGGCCTCTTTCAATGTCATATAGTCCATTTCGCACCTCCACAGAGTACATTATAGTTCTCTTTCTCGAACAATGCAAGGAACGAAATGTGAATTATAAACTTCAACCAATCTGCATATAGCAACATTCCACGGGCGAAGTATGAATTATACAATGTAACTGGGTGATGTTATATGGCGAAAGTTGAAGATTGTCCCGGTTTTGAAACCTTCGGTGCAGATGTCAAAGCTGCACGAGAGGCAAAGCGTCTGGCACGAAAAACATTGGCAGAAATGGTTGGGATTGAATGGCGGTATCTTGCCAACATTGAGAATCAAGGTGCGATTCCGAGCCTGCCTGTGATGATCCAGTTGATTAAGGTCTGCGGACTTCCCGTGGAACGGTATTTTAACCCGGAGATTATACGAGAAGAAAGCGAACAGCGGCAACGGGTCAGCCACAAGCTGAAGCTTTGCCCTGAAGAATACCTGCCGATTATCGAAGGTGCCATAGACGGGGCGCTCAAAATGGAACAGACTGCGAAGCAGAAGGAGGACGCATAATCGCGGCCTCCTTCTGGCGTTTCTGTATCATGTTTCCCGGCACTTTTCCAAAAGTTCCCGGCACCTCTGCTGGATTTCTCCGGTTTCTGTCACAGTCAGGTCACGGTCATTTCCGGTAATCTTATCTTCCAGAAAGTTGGCGTATGTACCCAACAAAGCGTTCCGTAAATCCTCCGGGGTTTTCTGTATTTCAGCGCTGTACCAGTCATTCCGGTGGGGTTCCCATGCCATCAATGTATAACCGTGGCTGGTCTGAACCACCTCATACAGAGGATCATCATCCAGATATGCCTGAAACACTTTCAAAATCTTTTCAAAGGTCAGCATTTCCCGCACCTCCCATTCAGCTGCAAATCAGTTCCCTGATTAAAATTTCCTCAATCTGTGCCGTTAATGTGTTCATCAGCCCCACCCAACGCATAGGGTCACAGGCTTTCAGTTCTTCCGTGACACCCGCAGTCTCCATCATGTGAGGCAACATGGTTTCCACACGCTCCTGCGCTGTCCGGGCAATCTCTAACAGGTGTGGATACAGCTTCTCGCTCATCAGCAGTTGGTTGTAGAGAATGGGGCGATGTTCCTTTAGGTAGGATTTTCGCATTCTGCCGTACTTGCCGATAGAAGTTTCCGGCTGTTCAGAAAGTTTTAGGTTGGGTATATCATAATCTCCACAACGAATGTAAGTCAACTTACTCATATTCATTCTCCTTTGCTTCGTGATAATTAGACTGCTGCGCTGGCTGCTATGCTGCCTTTGCGCGGTTCTTCTTTTGGTAGCTGACCGATAGTAGAAAAAACACCTTTTTTCATATCCTCAGCCCGGATCAGGGCTTTCTTAGCGTCCATTTCCGCTTTTTTCTTCGCCTTGATTTTGTCCTCATACTGTTTCTGTGCGCCGCTGGCTTTCCGCTTCAAATAATTCTGATGAAGCCTGTCCTTGCGTTCTTCTTTTTTCCGCAGTTCTTCCTGTTCCTCCGGGGTTAAAGGAACCGGCTGTAAGGATGGTGGGATATAGCGTCCTAAAAAATTGAAGTAGATTTCAATTTCCTGCGTGGTGTCCTGACTACCTTTTCTGGCGCGTTCGTGGACAAGGATTTTCTCTACAAACTCATTGAGCATGGTGTTTGTCAGCGTGTCAAAATTCTCGTACTTATCAATCAGGGCTATAAATTTCTCCGCTGATTTCTGGCTCTGCTCATAGCCGGTAACAGCCTTTTCCAGCTCTGCAATTTCAATCTCAAGTGCATCCTGCTCTTTGGCATACTGTGCATCAAGCGCCTTATATCGTGCATCCGGCAGCTTGCCGAGGGCGTTGTCCTCATAGATTTTGCAAATCAGTTTTTCCAGCTCTCCGGCTCTCTTTTGAGCAGCAGCCAGACGCCTGCGCTTTTTCGATATATCGGCACTCTGTTGAGCAACCTGCGTCTCTTGAACGGTGTGAATAAATTCCGTCCGGCCATTTCTGGAATACTCCGCGATGGCCCGGAGCGTGTCAGAAACCAATGTCAGAACAGCACTCTCATTGATACGGTGTTGTGTAGGGCATAGTGTCCCACACGGAACTTTGGTATAATTGGAACAGGTATATTGAGAAATCCGCTTGCCATTGTTGGTGCGGTGGACATACATCTTGCCGCCGCAATCGGCACAATAGAGCAAGCCTGTGAGGGGAGCCGCTTCGCCCCAGCCGTTTGGATAACGCCGTACATTGCTGCGGATTTTCTGCGCCAAATCAAAGGTCTGCTGGTCGATAATGGCTTCATGGGTATTCTCAAAGATCGTCCATTCGTCCTCAGAAACATAGTGGCTTTTCTTGTCCTTAAAGTGCTTGCGGGTCTTGAAATTGATGGTATGCCCTAAATACTCTCGTTTTTTCAAAATGTTCACGATGGTAGATGATCCCCATCCATATGGGTCTTTGACCGGCTTTGAACGGTTCACACCCTCGTTGAAGCGGGCAAGGTGTACGACAGGAATTTCAATCCGGTCTGTGGATAATTTGCAGGCGATCTGGTAAGGCCCATATCCCTCCAGCGTGAGGGAGAAGATACGGCGTACCACTTCGGCAGCTTCCTCATCTACCAGCCAATGCTCCCGTTTTTCGTCCCATAAGTAGCCGTAAATCACAGTGCCGGTCAGGTGCTTGCCACTCATGCCTTTTGACTTAAACACAGAGCGGATTTTCCGGCTGGTATCACGGGCGTAAAATTCATTCATAATGTTGCGGAACGGGGTAAAATCGTCATCGCCTTTCAGACTGTCCACACCGTCGTTGATGGCAATCAGACGAACGCCTCGCTGCCGCAAAACCTCCATAACTTGACCGACCTTCAGATAGTCGCGTCCTAATCGGCTCATGTCCTTGATGACGATTGCCTCTACACGCCCTGCCTCCACTTCCTCCATCATCGCCAAAAATCCGGGGCGGTCAAAACGGGTGCCTGAGATACCATCATCGGTAAAGTGCGTAGGGTTGGGCAGCCCATTCCGGCGGGCAAAATCCTCTAACATCTGTTTTTGGTTGGATATGGAGTTGCTCTCGCCCTGTAACTCATCGTCCCGGCTCAAGCGCTCGTACAGTGGGGTAATTTTTTCATTTCTCATGGCTGTACCTCCTGAAACAAAAATGCTCTAAGTGATTGCTTCACTAACCATGACAAAATCATGATTAAGAAGTCACTTAGAGCATATATCACCGGCGGCCAGCTTATATTTCTTATACTGGCGCACCGCAAAGTGGTTTGGCTTCTCGGCTTCCAGTGCATCAAACATCAGATCCACGGGGTTCTTGAACTCCTCGTCATCCTCACGGACTTCCATGGCGTTGATGAACTCGATGAGGGTGGAGAAATTCTGCTCCTCCACCGGAGCCTCATAGTGGATATAGCCAATGAGCGCGCAGTACAGCAAGGTTTCTGCTTTTACCCAAAAATCGTCTCCGGCCTTGCCTTCGCCTTTGGTATTGGCGATCAGCGTTGTGACCAGCTTCAAGATGTCCTTTTCGCTATGGATATAGGCGAAAGGGTTATAGTGCATTGATTTTCGGAAGTTGATGGTATTGAGGACCTTGATGCGGTACGGCTCATAAATGACCTTGCCGTGCTTATCCTTCATAGGCTTTCCGTCCTTTCCCAGTTTGGGTGCGCCCCTTTGGAGCATTTTCCCGCACTCCACCAAAATGGTTCCCTTTGGGTCTGTGACCACATAAGAACTGTGCATCTGCATCAGATTCGGTTTGAGCCAGAAGCGGGTCTTACCGGAACCGGAGCCGCCGATCACCAGCACATTTTTGTTTCTGGCGGTCTTTGGGTCCTTGGGGCGGCTGTTCATGGTCAGGCTTTCAGTTTTGGTCAGAATCACATTGTTCTGTAACACCGGGTCGATGTAGGGAGCAATATCCTCACGGGTTCCCCAACGGGCAGAGCCATACTCCATGCCGTGACGGTACTTCTTGGCGTTTTTACTTTTGAGATACACCGCAAGACGCAGGCCAGCACCGCAGCACAGCCCCACCAGCAGATCCAACGGGTGCAGGCTGGGCCAGAAGCTTTGCAGCGCCCCAGGCAGGACAGCAAACAGGGAAAGGAATTTCTCCGAAGCATTTGCCCCCTGAGCCAGCCGCCACGCCTCCCCGAAGTTGGTAGCAAACAGCCCCATCAGGAGATAGGGCAGGTTCAGCAAAACGAGCTTTTTGATGTCAAGCTGCTTTTTCATCGTTCCAGCTCCTTTCGCTTGGTGCGGTCCACCACGGCATTTTTGACCATCTCTTTGAACTGACTGAGTTTTGCCAGCACAGACGGGCGTTCCGTTTTCTCGGCCTTCTTGACCTTTTTGCTGGTGTACTCGGTAAATGCAGCGGTCAGCGCATCGGCGTCACGGCCCTTGAAAAAGATCAGGTACTTGGGCGGGGAGCTGCTGCGGTCTTTCTTCACCGCATAATCCACACCATATTTCCGGGCGATCTTCTCAAATTCCTTGATGGAAGGGTCTGTGATCTCGATATTGGAGATCCCCTGATTCTGACCAATGAGCTGCTTGACGGTCTGTTTGCCGTGGGGTGTCACAGGGGCGTCACGGCTTCTCTGCTTTTGCAGCTTCTTTTCCTTGCAGTGGGCCATGTACTTGCTAATGGCGGCTTTGAGCAGCCTGCCGGTGAACTTTGTTCCGCTGACAACCAGCGTTAAAGTCCTGTTTTCCACTTCTTCCTGCATTTTCATCGCCTCCTTTCCTCAAAATGTGCAGGGGTGGTGCATTTATTTCTAAGGCGGGACCACCAGCCGCCGGAGAAGGTATTTCTTCATCGAACCGCCCTCAACGAATTTGCTCAGAACCGTCATAGAGCAAATCTCCATTTCTGACCTTTGCATGACTGAGAATCTTGATCTGTCCCTTTGTCTGACTGTCCAGAGCTTTTTCATAGCCCTTATCTGACAAAAACAGGCGGGTTCGTTCACCTTTCCAGCCCACCGGGGAGTCATGCGTCAGCACATCAAAAATAATCATGTGCCGGGTGTTCTCAGCAAATCGCTCCAAATCCATGTACTCATGGCCGTGATAGTTCTGCGCTCCAGCTTTCTGGCGCATTTCTTCCATCAGCTGACCGATTGTTTTGCCTTCTGGCATAAAACTCACTTCCTTTCCCACTCTCATACAACCATCAAAATCATGTCTCTCAGCTGAGCAAAGTAGAGTTTGCCTTGCGGGGTTATCAGCGTATAGGAGCCGATATGCCCGTGATTACAGTAGTCTTTGACACAAAACAGTCCTTCATTGGCTGGCTTTGCATAGGGCAGTACATTACCGGATGCGGTGCGGTACACAAAACGCTTTTCCAGAAGGAAACGGACAAACCGACGCTCCGGGACAAGCAACTCTTTGGCGGTGGTGCGGAGGTTGGTACTGTGATTGAGGTCGATGAACAAATCATAAAAGGCTGCCTTACTCTCCAGCAGGGCATTTTCCTCTCGTAGCGACGCATTTTCTTCCCGCTCAGCAAGCAGCTCGGAGCAGAGCTTTATCAGAGCTTCCGGAGAAGTGGCTATCTCCCACAACTTCTCTTTTGTGAGATAGGCTCCGTGCTTGCGAATGGCAGGTAGAACTTCATCAAACACCCATTGTTCAAACCGTTCCGCTGACGGCAGTTTACTATGGGCGATCAGACGATATAGATCACCTTCGGGGATAAAGAGCATTTCGACCATTTGTACCGCGGGGCTTCCATCTGCCTTTTTCCCAGTCTGGACCCCTATGGAACATTTCGTTCCACCCCTGGTATGGTCGCGGACAGCTTTGCGTGGATTGGTATATCCCAGCGCTGTTGCCACATCTGTACCGCAAAATAATACTTTGCCATTCTGTTCCAAAGTGCGAATGCTTCCGAACTCTGGACTATTGAAAATTTCAATCTGATTCATGCTGTGCCTCCTTTGGTGTAATACAAAAGCGACTGATTACCAGCCGCCTGCGTGCATATCGTGATTTACCAGTGAAGTGTAGTGGTTATTCATGGTGGTAGGAGCGTTGAACAGCACTGCAAGCAGGTACTGCTTGATGTTG
>CDZR01035172.1_pt1 | contig 30025 bp, 17 predicted proteins | sample 554781 | NCBI WGS metagenome assembly CDZR01 (sample SAMEA3182065, study PRJEB8094) | gut metagenome | biome: human; feature: gut; material: Stool; isolation source: human stools | place: Canada | collected 2013-01-28
AATTTGCATTTGCATCTGACGAAAAATCCATTCGCCAGCCGACCACCTCATTTATGCGGTGTTACCTTAATCTTGACTGGAACAACACGTTACAACAACAAATAAGTTATTCCGCCAAGTACATATGCGATAACGTCATAGACATCACTAACTCCTTGATGCAAGAAGAAAGGCGCAACGTACTCCCAGAATATTCCGCATATTAGCGTTATTGTGACTGCCATCGAAACCGTATCCACTCGATAATGACGATATTTGCTATGCTCTAAAATCAAATTGATATACGCGATTATGAAAATTCCTCCTAAAAAATCATTAAAATGACATTTTAAGATGTACGATATTGCGGGTATAACAACGACATTTTTCAAGTAAAAACGATTCAGTGCATATAGGAATAGGACGCAAACAATTTTACTGATATCACCCATCCTTTTGAATTTATTCATTAAGCGAATGATAGTATGAGCACTGCCACGATGATTGCGCCAACAACGCCCAAGAACCCCATGCCACCATTGTTCGGATTAGACATTATTTTCCCTCCTTGTCATTGTTTTCAATAGTCTTTCCGTTAAAAAACAGTAATTTCATTCTGCTCTTTATCGTCATATTCCACCATTTATCTTGTTTTCTGTGTTTCTTCCCCCCAATGCAGTTTTACTCACAAATACATATTTTATAGTACAGTCCACCGCCTCCTTATAATATACTGCTTTTATTTTACCCCTCTCCTGAAAAAAGTCAAGTGTTTTCTTGAAGAATTATATATTTCTGACATTTCTGACAAAAGCATGGCAAATTGTTGTGTATCTTCACAACGACTTTCGTGTCGGCGTGTAACCACATTTCAGAAAATCGTTTTTTTCTGAAATCAGCTGCCTCAAATCCCCCCTCCAAATTTCAAATTCGCACAGAAAACGCGCCCGCCGACCTTCCGACGAGCGCGTTTATACTATTGGGGCTCTACTCCCGAATTCAGTGCAGGACTTGCTGGACACCACAGTTATCACATTTACACAAATGAGGCGGTCAGCCGCCGAGTTGTGCGGTGTTGCTTTAAATTACTTCTTATTCTTCTGCTCCACCATCGCCTTGACCTTCAGCGGCAGACCGAGCAGGTTGATGAAGCCCGCGGAATCCTTGTGGCTGTACAGGTCGTGGCTGTCGCCGAAGGTGGCGATTTCCTCCATGTACAGGCTGTTCGGCGACTTCACGCCCGCATTGATGCAGTTGCCCTTGTACAGCTTCAGCTTCACCGTGCCGTTGACCGCCTGCTGCGTGCTGTCCACAAATGCGGAGAGCGCCTCGCGCAGGGGCGTGTACCACATGCCGTCGTACACCAGCTCCGCGAACTTGCTCGCGACCAGCTCCTTGTAGTGGCTGGTGGCGCGGTCAAGCGTGATGGATTCGAGGATGCCGTGCGCGGCGTAGAGCATCGTTCCGCCGGGAGTTTCGTACACGCCGCGGGACTTCATGCCAACCAGACGGTTCTCCACCAAATCCGCGCAGCCAACGCCGTTGCGACCCGCGATTTCGTTCGCCTTCGTCAGCAAATCCACCGCGTCCAGCTTTTCGCCGTTGATGGCGACCGGCACGCCCTTCTCGAAGTCCACCGTGACGTATTCGGGCTGATCAGGCGCCTTTTCGGGCGTGACCATCGTCAGCAGCAGGTCTTCCGGCGGCTCGTTCCACGGATCTTCCAAATCCGCGCCCTCGTGGCTGATGTGCCAGATGTTGCGATCCATCGAATACGGGCGATCCTTCTTGACCGGGACGGGGATGCCGCGCTTTTCGGCGTAGTCAATTTCCTCCTCGCGGGTCTTGATGTCCCAGATGCGCCACGGTGCGATAATCTGCATATTCGGGTCGAACGCCTTGATGGTCAGCTCGAAGCGGACTTGGTCGTTGCCCTTGCCGGTGCAGCCGTGGCAGATGGCAGTGCAGTTCTCCTTGTGAGCGATTTCGACGAGGCGCTTGGCAATCAGCGGCCGTGCGAAGGACGTGCCCAGCAGATACTTGCCCTCGTAGACCGCGCCCGCCTTGAGCGTCGGCCAAATGAAGTCCTCGACGAACTCCTTGCGCAGGTCTTCGATGTACAGCTTTTCCGCGCCGCACTTTTTCGCCTTCTCGTGGAGGGGCTCCAGCTCTTCGCCCTGCCCGACGTCGCCCGCAACGCAGACCACGTCGCAGTCATAATTTTCCTTCAGCCACGGCACGATAATCGAGGTATCCAGACCACCGGAATAAGCCAGCAATACGCGCATCTTCGCCATAACAATCGACTCCTTTATCTTCATCCTGATTTTCATCATTTTTGTGTCCGTCTGCCGGACAAGATGGATTATACACCAAGATGAATAAAAATGCAATAGGTCTGCATAAATTTTCTCGGATTTTTTTCGGAGGGATGATGCAGTGCCTGAATTGCTACCTATTTATATGATGATGGCTTATGCCGCGCGAACTTCCTCCGCCTGATTGCGGCGCGGGGACGTTGCTCCGACGCTCCCCAAATAGCGAATCCGCGTTCTTGCCCTCTTCGTCCATCTATCCGCCATTCCATTCATCCCGTTCCGAAAACGTATTAAATTGTGAAAAAAATATCGTTAAAATCGTGTCAGCCACTTGACAAGAGCTTAACAATCTGCTACACTGTTCTCGTCACCCCGACAAACACCGACATTCCCCGTTCGCGGGCACATCCCCGCAGGACGGATGAAGCATAAGGAGAGAGTATCATGGCGAAAGAGTATCCGATCGTCGATAACGTGGAGAGCTTCGAGGCGGCCCTCGCCCGCGTCCGCGCGGCACAGAAGGTCTATGCGACCTACACGCAGGAGCAGGTGGACAAGATTTTCAAGGCAGCTGCCCTCGCCGCGAACAACATGCGCATCCCGCTGGCGAAGATGGCGGTGGAAGAAACCGGCATGGGCTTGGTGGAAGATAAGGTCATCAAGAACCACTACGCCGCTGAATACATCTACAACGCCTACAAGGACACGCAGACCGTCGGCGTGCTGGAGCGCGACGAAGCATTCGGCATGATGAAGGTTGCAGAACCTATCGGCGTTGTCGCGGCGGTCATCCCGACCACCAACCCCACGTCTACCGCCATTTTCAAGACGCTGATTTGCCTCAAGACCCGCAACGGCATCATCATCTCTCCCCATCCGCGCGCGAAGAAGTCCACCATCGCCGCCGCGAAGGTTGTGCTGGAAGCCGCTGTGGCTGCCGGCGCGCCCGAAGACATTATCTCGTGGGTCGATGTTCCCTCGCTGGAGCTGACCAACATGGCGATGAAGGAAGCTGACATCATCCTTGCCACCGGCGGCCCCGGCATGGTCAAGGCGGCGTATTCCTCCGGCAAGCCTGCCCTGGGCGTCGGCGCTGGCAACACGCCCGCGATTATCGACGAATCTGCTGACGTGAAGGTGGCCGTCAACTCCATCCTGCACTCCAAGACGTTCGACAACGGCATGATCTGCGCGTCCGAGCAGTCCACCATCGTACTGGACAGCATCTACGACGCGGTGAAGGCGGAGTTCGCCAAGCGCGGCGCGTACTTCCTCGAAGGCGAAGAACTGGACAAGGTGCGCAAGACCATCATCATCAACGGCGCGCTGAATGCCAAGATCGTCGGTCAGAAGGCGCACACCATTGCCAAGCTCGCGGGCGTGGACGTGCCGGAAACCGCCAAGGTGCTGATTGGTGAAGTCGAATCCGTGGATATTTCTGAAGAGTTCGCGCATGAGAAGCTTTCTCCCGTGCTGGCGATGTACCGCGCCAAGGACATCGACGATGCGTTCGACAAGGCGGAACACCTGATTGCTGACGGCGGCTACGGCCACACCTCTTCTATCTACCTGAACGCCGTCACACGCAAGGATTTGATTGACCGCTTCGCCGCGCGCATGAAGACCTGCCGTATTCTCGTCAACACGCCTTCCTCTCAGGGCGGCATCGGCGACCTGTACAACTTCATGCTGCGTCCGTCGCTGACGCTGGGCTGCGGCTCTTGGGGCGGCAACTCCGTCTCCGAGAACGTCGGCGTCAAGCACCTGCTGAACGTCAAGACTGTTGCCATCCGGAGGGAGAATATGCTGTGGTTCCGTGCGCCTGAAAAGGTCTACCTCAAGAAGGGCTGCCTGCCTGTCGCCCTGAATGAACTCAAGGCAGTTATGGGCAAGAAGCGCTGCTTCATCGTCACTGACGCGTTCCTGTTCAAATCCGGCTTCACCAAGGCGATTACCGACAAGCTGGATGAGCTGGGCATCGTCCACACCACGTTCTACGATGTTGCGCCCGACCCGTCCCTCGCCTGCGCGAAGGAAGGCGCAAAGGCCATGACCTCCTTCCAGCCGGACTGCATTATCGCCATCGGCGGCGGTTCCGCGATGGACGCCGGCAAGATTATGTGGGTCATGTACGAGCATCCGGAAGTGGACTTCCTCGACATGGCGATGCGCTTCATGGATATCCGCAAGCGCGTGTACACCTTCCCGAAGATGGGCGAAAAGGCATACTTCATCGCCATCCCGACCTCCGCTGGTACGGGCTCCGAAGTCACCCCGTTCGCCGTCATCACCGATCAGGACACCGGCGTGAAGTACCCGCTTGCGGACTACGAGCTGCTGCCGAAGATGGCGATTGTGGATGCTGACATGATGATGTCCGCGCCGAAGGGCTTGACCTCCGCCTCCGGTATCGATGCGCTGACCCACGCGCTGGAAGCCTACGCCTCCATGCTGGCGACAGACTTCACCGACGGTCTGGCGAAGCAGGCGGCTCAGCTGATTTTCGAGTATCTGCCCGCGTGCTACGACAACGGTCAGAACGAGCCGGTTGCCCGCGAAAAGATGGGCAACGCCGCCACGATGGCTGGCATGGCGTTCGCGAACGCGTTCCTCGGCGTCTGCCACTCCATGGCGCACAAGCTGGGCGCGTTCCATCACCTGCCGCACGGCATCGCCAACGCGCTGCTGATTGAGCTGGTCATCCGCTACAACAGCGCCGAAGTTCCCACGAAGATGGGCACCTTCCCGCAGTACGCCTATCCGCACACGAAGCGCCGCTACGCTGAATTCGGCGAGTACCTCGGCTTCAAGGGTGCGAATGACGACGAGACGGTGGAGAACCTGATTCGCAACATCCATGCCCTGAAGGAGCGCGTCGGCATCAAGAATACGATCCGCGACTACGGTGTGGACGAGGAGAAGTTCCTCGCGACGCTGGACGAAATGTCCGAGCAGGCGTTCGACGACCAGTGCACCGGCGCGAACCCGCGCTACCCGCTCATCAGCGAAATCAAGGAAATGTATCTGAAGGCGTACTACGGCGAGTAATGCGCCATTCTCCCCGGCTTGGCAGGAATGCTTCTGCTGGGCCGGGCATTTTTGAGCACAAAAAATTTTATCCGCTTGCAGGAATGTCGCATTTGGGCGGCGAATAGATATTTAGGACAAATATCGACTTTCGCGTTCTCCACTGCCGCTTTACCAACCAACAAGCGCAGGAGGGGGCAAAGCAGTCCAGAGGGCGACCGCAGACTTCGTCTGTTTCCATTGCCCTCTGGTCGCGTCCGCAGACGCGAATCCTCGCATAAACACGCGGACGTTGTGTGATAGCGTCACCAACTCAATCGCAAAAAGGGAGTCCAGAGGGTCACAGACCCTTTGGCAGGTCAAGGGCAGTGCCCTTGCGCCTCTCCCCCCAATAAACATGAACCATATAGAAGGAGGTTTCCCTATGGATTTGACGCATGTGATTGCCGAGCGGGAAAATAAGAAGATTTACCGCGACGGCGCCAAGGCCATCAAGGTGTTTGCCGAAGGGTACAGCAAGGCGGACATTCTGAACGAAGCGCTGAACACGGCGCGCGTGGAAGAGACGGGCCTGCCGATTCCGAAGCTCCTTGCTGTTGACACGGTGAACGGTCAATGGGCGATTACGACGGAGTTCGTTGAAGGCGACACGCTGGCGGCGCTGATGGCGGCGCATCCGGAAAAGGAAGACGAGTACCTGAACCTGTTTGTGGACATTCAGATGAAGGTTCACGCCTGCACCTGCCCGATGCTCAACAGCCTGACGGAGAAGATGCAGCGCAAGATTTCCGCCACCGACCTCGACGCGACCACCCGCTACGAGCTGCACACCCGCTTGGCGAGTATGCACGTCCACAAGAAGGTCTGCCACGGCGACTTCAACCCGTCCAACATTATCTTGAAGCCCGACGGACAGTGGTACATCCTCGACTGGTCGCATGCCACGCAGGGCAATGCGTCCGCTGATGTCGCCCGCACCTACCTGCTCTTCGTCCTGGAAGGCAAGGAAGCGCTGGCGGAGAAGTACCTCTCCCTCTTCTGCAAGAAGAGCGACACCGCCAAGCAGTACGTCCAGCAGTGGATTCCGATCGTCGCCGCGAGCCAGTCCCTCAAGGGCAAGCCCGAAGAGCGCGACCTGCTCATCCGCTGGGCAAGCGTTTGCGAATACGAATAATCATCAAAGGGACTGGCTTCGGTCAGTCCCTTTTTTCGTGGGGATGGGAGACGCGCCATGTAACCATTTCCCCGCATTTGTTGAAATCTGCCACATTTGCAATTTTCCCTATGTAACCAACTTTTCATCCTCTTTTTTTCGTGGTATCATTATTATAAGAAGGGGGAATTTGCCCTTTTCAAACTTATCTGCCGCGATTGCTTGTCAACCGCCTCCACAATCAGCATGAATGAATTATACACGGCAAATATTGCTCTCAGCGTCTTCGCCATGGCGATTATGCTCTTCTCCCTGCGCGGCGACATCAGCCAATCCAAGATCCGAAACCTGCTCTGCGGCGGTCTGTACGCCACCATCGCCATTTGCGCGCTGTGTGAGTGGTCGGGCGTGCAGATGGATGGCACGCCGCCCGCGCTGATTCCGCTGCATATCGCCGTCAAGACCATCGAACTTTCGCTTGCGCCGCTAATCGGTCTGTTCGCGGGCTGCGTTATCCATCCCTGCCCGCGGAAAGTGGTACACAGGCTGCTGTGCCTTGCGGGCTTCCACGCGCTGCTGGTGCTGCTCTCGGCGTTCACAGGGCTGATATTCTATGTCGATGGGCAGAATTTCTATCACCACGGGTTGCTCTACGTGCTCTACATGCTCGCCTACGGGGGCAGCATGGTGTTCTTCCTCGTGCAGATTTGGTTCGCCTGCCGCGCCTATCAGTACACCGGCGGCACACAGCTGATGCTCGCGACGCTGTTCGTGCTGTTAGGGCTGATGGTGCAGCTGTTCCTGCCGACGGTCAAAATCGACTGGATTACCATCAGCTGCGGTGCGCTGATGATGTCGAAATTCTCCAGCGACATGGTACTGCAAACCGACGGGCTGACGCAGCTGGTCAACCGTTTGGGCTACGAGCATTATCTGGCGCGCCTGCGCGTTCCTGCCACCATCCTGATGTTCGACGTTGACCGCTTCAAGGACGTCAACGACTGCCATGGGCACTTGATGGGCGACGCCTGCCTGCGGACGATTGCCGGCTGCATCCGCCGCGCGTATGGGAATTACGGGACGTGCTTCCGCATCGGCGGCGACGAGTTCTGCGTGATACTGACGCGGCGGAACGCGCAATACAACACCATGACGGAGATTTTCCAGCACCTGATGGATGCGGCGCGGGCGGAGAATCCGGTTCTGCCGATGGTATCGGTGGGCTGTTCGCATTTTAATCCGTCGACGGATGAGTTGGCGGATTCCTTGGCGCGGGCGGACGCGCGGATGTATCAGAATAAGGAAGCGCATAGATAAACACAGCCGCGACGAGTGAATACGCTCGTCGCGGCTGATTTTTATTCACCTGTATCCACCGCAGTGCTGGCAGTAGCGCGCTTCCTTCGGGTTGTCTAATCCGCAATACTTGCATGTCAACATTCGGAGTGCGTGCTTTTGTTGATATTACCGATTCACATACGCGTCGATTTCATTCCGGCTGGAGATTTGCAGCTTCTCAAAGATGCTCTCCATGTACGACTTCACCGTGTTGACGGAAACGCCCATCAGCGCGGCGATTTCCTTGTTGCTGCGTCCCTTCGCGGCAAGCATGGCAATCGAAAACTCGTAGGGTGTGAGCGCGTCGGTCACTTGCAGCGTCGACACGGGGTTGTGAATTTTCATCCACCCGCGGCTGAAGCGGTAGACCGACTGCACAATCTTGTTGTACGTTTCCGGCTCCTGCTTGCGCAGCGCGCGCTCCACCTGCCCCTGCAAAATGCCGTGATGCTCCACAAACGGGTGGATGTACCCCTCGCGGCTGGCGATGCTCCACGCGGCATCGAACTTCTGCCCCGCGCGTTCATCCTGCTTCAGGCTCATGCAGATCATGCACAGGACGATGTTGAGGTAGATGCTGTCAATTGGGTAGCGCGTGCCCGCCATCAGCAGGGCGGATTCGGCAATGCCCATCGCGTGTTCGTATTCGCGCCGGATGTAGAGCGCGTGGGCGATGGCGTACATGGCGAAATACTGCATTCCGGGCGGAAGAATACCGATAGCGGGGCTGATAGGCGTCAGGTCGAGCTTCTCGGAGTGGAAGAACACGCTGATGAGCGCGTCTGTAATGCTGCTGTACAGCCGCCACGAATCGTCGTTTGCGCGCTGCCCGTCCCGCTGAATCATTTCGAGATTCCGGCGGCACTTGGCGGCATCCCCCGTCTGCAGCATCGCCATCGTGTTGGTAATCAGCGCGGTCAGGCGGATTTCGGGGCACTTGCTCGTCAGGTATTTCTCGCTGATTTCGCGGGCTTCCTCGTGCTCATCGCGGAAATAGTGGTGCATGGCGCGGGTGATGTCGCGTTCTTCCTCGTCGGGCATGGTCAACAGGAGATTTTGGAAGCCGTTGTCGCACGGGCGGGAAATCAGCGGCATATAGCACTTGGCCATCCGCGGGGGGATTTTTTCCTGCCCGCGCTGCCCGCTCTTGCGCAAATCCGCCGGATGCGGCGTATTCGCCGGAATCAGCCACCCGCCCGATTTCCGGATTGCCCCCTGAATCCGCCCGGTATTCAGGTAGTAATTGACCATTCGGATGGAAACACCCCACAGCTCCGCCATTTCCTTTACGCTGAGGTAGTCCAATGCGCAGCCCCTCCTTGTTCTCCTTGTTTACGCTTACGGAATTGCCTCCCAAAGCATGGTCGCCGTTCGATTGCCATACGAGCCCTTGGGCAGCATGTAGGAGCGCGGCGTTCCTGATACGCCGTCGATTTGCCAGCCTACAAAGGTGTAGCCCGGGAGGTAGTAGGACGGGTCTTCTTCCGGTGTCCCGAAATAAACTTGGTTGTTGATGGTGTATTGAACCCAATTATATGCTTTGCCGTGGCTCACGTAGGTAATGGTGTACGTCGCCACACGCCACTCCGCCTCGTAAATGCGGTCGCCGGTTGAGCCTTTGGGGATAATCATCGGCGTTGAAGGGAACTGACCGCTGCCATCGAGGACCCAGCCAGAAAATTCGTAGCCCGGACGGTCGGGAGGGATGGGCAGGGTGACGGAATCCTCCACGGTGTAGGGTATCGAAGCTATGACTGCGCCGCCGTTCGTGACCAGTGTGATGGTGTATCTGATCACCTTCCAGTTTGCGGTATACGCCTTGTTTCCCGTCGAACCCTTCGGAATTTTGACGCTTGTCTGTGGCGTCGTGATACGCTCGCCCGTCCAGCCGACAAACTCGTAGCCGTTGCGGGTCGGGGTTGGCAGCTCGAACTCCTCATCCGTTATGGTGTAAACCACCTTTTCTTGACCGCTGCCGCCGTCCAAATCCATGGTGATGGTGTACTCCGCCAAACGCCACTCCGCCTTGTAATGGAGGTCGCCGGTTGTGCCAGGGTAAATAATGAGCGGCGTGAAAGGGAGCATACCGCTGCCATCGAGGGTCCAGCCGGCAAATTCGTAGCCCGGACGGAGAATGTAAGGCAGGGTGAAGAGATCCTCCACGGTGTATTTTATCGGAGACACGACTGGGCCGCCGTTCGTGTCCAGTGTGATGGTGTATTCAATCACCTGCCAGTTTGCGGTATACGCCTTGTTTCCCGTCGAACCCTTCGGAATTTTGATGCTTGTCTGCGGCGTCGTGATGCCCTCGCCCGTCCAGCCGACAAACTCGTAGCCGTTGCGGGTCGGGGTTGGCAGCTCGAAATCCTCATCCGTCATGGTGTAAACCACCTTTTCTTGACCGCTGCCGCCGTTCAACTCCATGGTGATGTTGTATTCTGTCAGTTCCCAGTTCTCGATATACGTCTTGTCGCCCGTCGAACCCTTCGGGATGGTCACGTTCGGCTGCGGCGTCGTGATGCCCTCGCCTGTCCAGCCAAGGAACGTGTAGCCCGTGCGGGTCGGGGTCGGCAGCGTTACGGTTTGCTCCACCGTGTAGAAATACACTTGCGACGAGCCCGCATTGCCCCCTTCCAGCAGCGTAATGATGGTGTATTCAATCACCTGCCAATTCGCGGTGTAAGTGCGGTCGCCCGTGCTTCCCTGCGGGATTTCAATGGTTTTCTGCGGTTCGGTGATGCCCTCGCCCGTCCAGCCGAGGAAGATGTAGCCCGTGCGAATCGGGGTCGGCAGCTGGAACGCTTCCGATTCCACCGTGTACTGGATGGGGCGGATCGGATCACCGCCTGCCGTGTCCATCGTGACGGTATAAAGCTTGTCCGCCGTCAGCGTCAAGGTCAGCGGCGCGTAGGGCATGATGAAGGAAAGCGCATCTTTCGCCGCGCTGATGCTCAGGGAAACAGACGGGTCGCTCAGGGAGGCGTGGATGCCGCGATAGCCCGCTGCGGGCTGCATCGTGACCGACACCTGCTCGCCGGCGCAGCACAGCAGGTCGTTGCCTTCGGCAGCGCGGTCGCTGTCCCAGACAACGTTCTGCGCGTCGATGGTCGTGCGCTGTGTGTCCGCCGTCCACGTCAGCGTAACGATGCGCCTTTCTTCGCGGCCTGTTACGGTCAGGAATGCGTTGGTTTTTTCGCCGCGCAGTCCCGTCAGGTGAATGATGTCGCGCTCGTCCGCGCCGAAGTCGCTGCGCTTGAGCTGCGTCACCCACTCGCCGCGCTCCTTATCGAAGGTGAAGCTCGCCACGGCGCCGCTGCGCAGGGTCAGACTCGGCGTGAAGTACTCAGGCCGTGCGTTGTTGATGCGAACGCGGTAGGTGATGCGCCCGTCCTGCTCGCCATAGCGGTAGACGTACACCGGGAATTCCGCTACCAGCGTGCTGTCATCCGTCAGCGGGAACACAACATCGCCCTCGCGGGAGAGATAGACATAATTTTCCGCCACGGCAAAGCAAGATTCGCCGCCATTCAGGCGGTAGACCTTGCTCCACGGGTCTGCGCTGCGCATTTCCGGCAGCAGCACATACTGCTCCTGCAAATCCGGATACTTTTCCGCAAACGCCGCCTCGATGCTGTCCATCATGTTGACCGCGCCCATCGGGCAGCTGTCGCCCGTGTACTGCACCGTCGTTTCGGTCAGCAGCGCGCCGTCCCAATCCGCCGTTTCCAGCTGCATGTCCTTGGCGCTCTGGTCAACAAGGCGGAAGCGCACGGTCAGGCTGATTTTCTTCTCCACCTTCAGCTCGCTGCCCATATACAGCTTCTGCCCCGGCACAAGCGCGTTCTTGCCCGGATTCAGCACAATATCGCCCGTCGGCAGCGGGTCATCCGTCAGGTTCACGAGGTTCGTCGCAATCCCGATATCGAGATTCATCGGCTTGTCCACCACGATGGTGGAGCGGACATTGCCCTCGCCGTTCAGCGACACATTCCCCGATGCGCCCAGAATCAGTTCCTGAACATCTGCCGCCGCGCCGATGTTCAGCCGCACGTCCTCGTCCGACAGCACATACAGGCGGTCGATTTTGCCGGACGGCAGATTGGCGTTCAGCCCGCCGAGAACCAGCAGATTGCCGTTCATTTCCGGCGCATTGAACTCCGTGTCGCCCAGATGGTCAAAAATCGCGTCGCCGATGAAGGACTCCGGCGGCTGCGTGTCCTTATTCAACACGGTGATGCCAAACTGCTTGATGTTCTCCTGAAACGCCGGGTCATCCCAATCCGTATTGTCCCATATGCCAGCGCCGATTTCTTTCGCCAGCCGCTCCAGCGCTGAGTCCTTGCCCTGTGGTGTCTGGTTCTTGTTGATGGTGTTCAGTGTGTGCAGCGCACTCATGTTGTTTTCCACAATCATGGCCGCCGATGCTGTACCCGCCCAAATGATGCTGCATAAGAGCAGGAAAATGGTGCTCCATCGTGCGATTCGCTTCATGCTTCTTCCTCCTTGCTGATAGCTTCCGCGGGCTTTTTTCCCATAGAAATCGCCCTTTTGGTTTCAGTATACCATTGGCAAGCGCTGTTTGCCACCGCCATTCAATGGATTAATTGGACGTTTCCCTGCCCTTTTCCTGCTGAAAATTCCTGCATTCACGCAGATTTCCCGTCAATTCGCGCATGTTTTCCGCCGGATGCACCTTTCCAAGGCAGGAAATATCGGTTGCCAAGGATGGCAAAGTACATCTTTCCAACATGCGAAAAAAAGGCGAACCGGTTTTGAAGCCGATTCGCCCGTGGATTTGTCCAAACTTGGATGGAATTACTTGGCGATGGTGCAGTGCATGAAGTACTTGTAGCCCAGCGGGTTGGAGAAGAAGCCCTGCACGGAGTCGTCGAGCATGTAGATGTCGGTGTAGTAGTACAGCGGCACGATGCAGCCGGTATTCATCAGCATATCTTCCGCGATGTGCATCATGGCATAACGGTTCGCGCTGTCGGTGCAGCTCTTGATGGTAGAAATCAGCACATCATAGGTTTCCGCCCAAGTGCCGTTCTCCACCTTCACGTCGTAGCCGTAGGGGGTCAGGTCGAGGTTGTAGATCTTCAGATCCGCATTCGCGCCCTTGCCGAACTGCACGTCGTTGTTGCCGGAGCCGGTCACCCACATGTCGAGGAAGCAGATCGGGTCGTTGTAGTCGGCAATCCAGCCATTGCGGGCAATGGAGTAGTCGCCGGACTTACGGGTGTTCAGGAAGGTGTTCCATTCCTGGTTGGTCAGGTTCATGGTGATGCCGACCGCAGAAACCGCGCTCTGGAGGTATTCGCCAATCGCCTTGTGGGCTTCGGAGGTGTTGTAGAGGTAGGTCAGGGACGGGAAGTTGGTGAAGACGGCGTTCGCCTCGTCGTAGGTGTAGTACTTCTTCAGGGTCTCAACCGCCTTGTCGAAGTTCGCCATGTAGACGTCTTCGTCGTCGGTCACGTCGTAGTAGCCGGTGATGCCTTCCACATGGCCCGCGTTCTTGTAGAACTCAGAGCCGTCCGCATCGGTCATGCCCATCGGAACGAAGCTGGACGCAGGAAGCTGACCAGCCTGACCGATTTCTTCAACGATGTAGTTGCGGTCGAACAGCAGACCAATCGCCTGACGGATTTCTGCGCGCGCCGCTTCCGCTTCTTCGGGGGTCATGTTCGCGAGCACGTCAGCGGGCAGGATTTCTTCGTTGATGTTCCAGCAGACATAGTAGGTACCAATCTGACCGGCAATAACGAATTCCGTCGGATACTGTTCCTTCAGGGAAGCGATTTCAGAGGTGGGAACGTCGTCGATCAGCTGCCAGTCGCCCTTCTGGAAGTTCGCCAGCATGTTGTTCGCGTCGTCGGAGAGGTAGAAGTCCAGCTCGTCCATCGTGACCTTGTCCACCGCATGATAGTAGGGGTTCTTGGTCAGGGTGATCTTGCTGTTGTGTTCCCACGCGGTCATGGTGTACGGGCCATTGCCGATGTAGGTGGAAGGATCGGTCGCCCACGCTTCGTTGGCGACGACGTCCTCACGGACGGGCATGTACGCCGGGAAGGCGAGCAGCTCGTTCCAGTAGGCAACGGGGTTGTTCAGGGTAACGGTCAGGGTCTTGTTATCCACGGCGGTCACAGCGAGGTTTTCCGCCTTGGGGTCGGAGCCGTCCGTAGTGTAGCCCTTGATGACTTCAAACATGTAGCCATAGTCCGCGCCCAGCTCGGAGGAAGCAGCGCGCTTCCACGCAAACTCGAAGTCCTTGGCGGTCAGATCCTTGCCGTCAGACCACTTCAGGCCATCAACGAGCGTGTAGGTGTACGTCACCGTGCCGTCGTCATTGACCACCGGATCCGGCAGTTCCACCGCGCAGTCCGGCAGGATTTCCAGCTTGCCGTCGTCGGTCTGCGCCCAAGTGGACAGGCCTGCGAACAGGTGAGCGACCATCGTCGCGCCGTCCACAGCGGAGTTCAGCGCCGGGTCAAGCGTATCAGGCTCGGACGCGATGCAGACAGCCATGTGCGTCTTGCCGTCTTCGGCGACAGCGCACAGGGTGCAGGTCACCATCATTGCGATGGCGAGCAGGAGAGCAGTCAGCTTCTTCATGAAAAAACCTCCCTTAATATTCTGTGACAGCCTTGCTTTTCGTAGACTGTCTGTATCAAAAATGCGTAAAGCGCATCCTTGAAGCACGTTTTTCGCGGATTAACACGCGGACACTGTATGCCAGTGTCACTAACGCAATCGCGCGAAAGGTTCAAGGGACGAAGTCCCTTGCAGGGTGCAGGGGCAGCGCCCCTGCCGGAGTCCAGAGGCAGAGCCTCTGGCGTCTCCCCTTTTACCCCAATTCCTTCACCCGGTGGCAAGCGACGAAGTGCCCCTTCTCGACTTCGTTGAAGGGCGGCATCGACTGCGCGCAGGCTTCGGTGGCGTGGGGGCAGCGCGTGCGGAACGGACAGCCCGACGGCGCGTTCAGGGGGCTTGGAATGTCGCCGGAGAGGACAATGCGCTTGTTCGCGCGCGCAGCCTTCGGGTCAGGCAGCGGAACGGCGGACAAAAGCGACTTGGAGTACGGGTGCAGCGGGTGATTGTAGATTTCCTCCGCCGACGCCAGCTCCACCATCTTGCCCAGATACATCACGGCGATTCTGTCCGAAATATGCCGCACAACCAGCAGGTCATGCGCAATGAACAGGTATGTCAGCCCCAGCCGATCCTGCAAATCATCAAACATGTTGATGACCTGCGCCTGAATCGACACGTCCAGCGCCGACACCGGCTCGTCGCAGACGATGAATTCGGGATTCACCGCCAGCGCGCGGGCAATACCGATGCGCTGCCGCTGACCGCCGGAAAACTCGTGCGCGTAACGCGAGGCATGTTCGCTGTTCAGCCCGACATAGCCCAGCAGCTGCAAAATGCGCTCCTCCCGCTCCTTCTTGGAGGAATACAGGTGGTGCACATCCAGCGGTTCGCCCACGATGTCCGACACGGTCATGCGCGGGTTCAGCGAGGAGTACGGATCTTGGAACACCATCGTCGCCTTCGTGCGGAATTTCTGCAAGTCCGCTTTCGTCTTAACGGGCTTGCCATCGTAAATGATTTCGCCCGCCGTCGGCTTGTACAATTGGAGGATGGTGCGCCCAACAGTCGTCTTGCCGCAGCCGGATTCGCCCACCAGACCGAGCGTTTCGCCCTTGTTGATGGTGAAGGACACATCGTCGACCGCCTTTAGCGGCTTGGTGCGGAAGAAGCCCATGTTGATGTCAAAGTATTCTTTCAGTCCTTTGACTTCCAGCAGCGGCTGGTGCATCTGCGCTTCAGACACAGGGCACTCCTCCTTCCTCCGTGATGCTGCCGTCCTCAACGCCCTTCTTGACGTTCATCCAGCAGGTTGCCATATGGTCGTCATTGATGAGCATCCGAACCGGCTTCTCTTTCAGGCAAATCTTCATCGCCGCCTCGCAGCGGGGCGCGAACGGGCAGCCTTTGGGCATGTTCAGCAGGTCAATCGGCGTACCGGTAATCGGCTCCAGGCGCTGTCCGTTGTTCTCCGCCGTCGGGATGGAGCGCATCAAGCCCTTCGTGTACTCGTGGCGCGGGTTGTAGAAGATTTCATCCGCCGTCCCCTGTTCGCAGATAGACCCGGCGTACATGACGATGACCTCGTCGCACATCTGGGCGACAACGCCCAAGTCGTGCGTAATCATGATAATCGCCATGCCCATCTTCTTCTGCAGGTCGCGCATCAAATCAAGAATCTGCGCCTGAATCGTCACGTCCAGCGCGGTCGTCGGCTCGTCGGCAATCAGGATGTCCGGCTCGCACGCCAGCGCCATGGCAATCATCACGCGCTGCCGCATACCGCCCGACAACTCGAACGGGTACTGCTTCATGCGCTTTTCCGGCTCGTTGACGTTGACCAGCTTCAGCATCTCCACCGCGCGTTCGCGCGCCTGATGGCGGTTGCGGTCGGTGTGCAGCAGAATTGCTTCCATCAGCTGCCGACCGATGGTGTAGGTCGGGTTCAGGGACGTCATCGGGTCCTGGAAGATAATCGAGATGCGGTTGCCGCGCACGGAGCGCAGCAGCTTCTCGTCCGCGCCGACCAGCTCCTGCCCGTCGAATTTCACGCTGCCGCTGACGATTTTGCCCGTCGGCGCAAGAATCTGCATGATGGAATACGCCGTGACGCTCTTGCCCGAACCGCTTTCGCCCACGATGCCCAGCACCTTGCCGTGGTCAAGGCGGAACGAAACGCCATCCACCGCCTTGACTTCGCCCGCGTCGGTGAAGAAGGATGTATGCAGGTCATTGACTTCCAGCAATGCCATTTTGTCCAGCTCCTTTCATCACGCATTCAGCTTCGGGTCAAAGGCGTCGCGCAGGCCGTCGCCGAACAGGTTCAGGCTCAGCACGATGAGGCAGATGACCACGGCGGGGATAATCAAGCGATAGGTGTAGGAATAGATGCCGTTGAGCGCATCAGAAGCCAGCGAGCCCAGCGAGGGCATCGGCGCATTAACGCCCAGACCCAGGAAGGACAGGAAGCTTTCGGTGAAAATCGCGTTCGGAATTTGCAGCGCGGTCGAAATAATCACGACGCTGATGCAGTTCGGCAGAAGGTGCTTGCGGATAATCCACCGCGCCTTCGCGCCCGTCGCCTGCGCCGACAGCACGTACTCCTGCTCACGGAGGGACAGAATCTGACCGCGAATCAGGCGCGCCATGCCCACCCAATAGAGCAGACCAAAGACGATGAACATGCTGATGATGTTCGAGCCGATTTTCTCTAAGATGGTGCCTTCCACATGCAGCACCTGCCCCAGCACGACCGCCAGCAGGATGATAACCAGCATATCTGGCAATGAGTAGATAATATCGACGATTCGCATGATGAACAAGTCCACCCTGCCGCCGAAATATCCCGCGACTGCGCCAATCATCATGCCAATCACCAGCACGATGATGCTGGCGAAGAATCCGACGGCGAGGGAAATGCGTGTCCCGTAGACGACGCGGATGAAGTAGTCGCGTCCGTGCGCGTCCGTGCCGAAGATGTGCGGGAAAACAGATTCCCCTTTGTCGATTTTCTTCAGTTCCGTCTTGCCGTACTGGAACGGCGCGAGGTTGTTGTAGCTGTTGTCCATCGGGCGCCCCTTCGTCTGTCCCAGCATCTGGTCATACGAATACGGCCAGAACATCGGGATGATGATGGAGGACAGCGTAATCAGCACAATCAGAATCAGGCTGATGGTCGCGACCTTGTTCTTCAGCAGGCGCTTCACGCCGTCGCGGAAAAAGGTCGAGGACGGCCGCATCCGGGAGATGACTTCCTTTTCCTCCGCCGTCGCGGGCATGAAGGAATCCACATCCAGATGCAGGCTAAAGGGCTTTTTCTTGTTCATCATCATGATGCAGAGGCCTCCTTATTCGTAATCAATGCGCGGATCAACCACCTTGTAGAGCAGGTCGCTGATCAGATTCATAATCACGATTAAAGAGGCGAGGAAAATGGTCGTCCCCATAATCATGGTGTAGTCGCGGTTGGTGATGCTGGATACGAACTGGCGGCCGATGCCCGGCACGGCGAAAATCTGCTCGACGACCATCGAACCGGTGACGATGAACGCCAGCATCGGGCCGAAATAGGTGATAACCGGAATCAGCGAGTTCTTCAGCGCGTGACCGAAGATAATTTTCTTGCCCGAAACGCCCTTGGCGCGCGCGGTGCGGATATAATCCTGCCCCAGCACGTCGAGCATGGAGGAGCGCGTCAGGCGCGTGATGTAGCTCATCGGGTAGAGCGCAAGGGTGATAATCGGGAGGATCAGCCCTTCGGCCGTCGCGCCGTTCGCGGGTACCCAGCCTAACTTGACTGAGAACACTATCAGCAGGAACGACCCCATAATGAACGACGGCATGGACACGAACGCGGTCGTAATTACCATGATAATCTTATCCAGCACGGTGTTGCGCCGCAGCGCCGCCAGCGCGCCGAGGACGATGCCGGCAATCGCCGCGCTGAACGCCGCAATCAGACCAAGCTTCGCGGAGGTCTTCATGCCATCCAGAATAATGTCAATGACCTGACGGCCGCGCTGCTTCAGGCTCGGCCCGAAGTCCAGCTTCGTCACCACGTCGCGCAGATATGTCACATACTGTTCGCCCAGCGGCTTGTCCAGCCCGTACTTGGCCTCCAGCGCCGCCTGCGCTTCCGCGGAAATTGCCTTTTCACTTGCGAACGGTCCACCCGGAATCGAGTGCATCACGAAGAACGTCACCGTGATAACAATCCAGATGGTCAGCAGCGCCAGCAGCACGCGCTTGAGGATATAAAACAGCATCTTGGAATTCATCCGCTCCACCTTCCCGGCAGGGGCGCTGCCGCGTCTGCCTGCGTTTCTTGTTCATCGACACGCCAAACCAGCTGGCTTCACCGTGTCGATGCTTTATTATGCAACACTGTATGGAGAAAATCAAGTGTTTTGTTGCACAAGCTGTGTTTTTTTTATGTTTTTCTCGTGTATTTTGAATATTTTCGTCCAAGTTGTTGCATTTATCAAGTTTTTCTGCAAGTCCCTGTTCATTTTTGCGCACAAAAAATGCAGGACGCTCATTCGTCCTGCATCATGGTAACGAAGTGAATTACTCCGCTGCCGCCAAGCTGCCGAAGATCTCCAGCGGCATGTTTTCCAGCGCGTCGCCCACTTCCTTGCTGGCGACCTGGAACGTCACAGCGAGAACCGTCTCGTCATCAAGGAAGGTGTACAGCGCCAGCACGGTGTCGCCGGGGGTGTACATCAGGCAATAGTTTTCGTTGACATACAGCTCAGCGAGCATTTCTTCCGTCGCGCCCGCGTCCTGAATGCCTTGCAGCAGCGTTTCAAAGCTCATCGCGGACAGCTGCGCCGTAATGCTGACCGTCTGGTCGGCGTTGACGGCGAAGAGCAGGATGTTCTCGGCGTTTTCCGTGCCTGCGGGGACTTCCTGAACCGCCCAGTCCGCCGGAATCTGCATCGTCAGACCCGTTTCACCCAGCGCAACCGTCTGCGCCTCGAAGCTGACATTCATTTCAACTGCCGGCACTTCCGCTTCTTCCTCCGCGAACGCAAAGGCAGTGCAGCACATCATGAGCGCCATCAGGAGAGCAAGGAGTTTCTTCATATTTGTTTCCGTCCTTTCATTTCCAGCATGATTCGGCTGATTTTTTTTCCATATTGAACAGCCACATCTGGTAACGTTTATGATACCAGATGCAAGCCGCTTTTGCAATACACTTTCGCGCAGGAAAACGGTTGATTCGCGCGGATTTGGAATTTCAGAATGAAGCAGCTTCCATTTTCATTCGGAAAATGCGAGTGAAGTAACTTTTATTTACTTTTCAATTCTCACAAAAACAAACAGTTGATTCTTTCCGTAAAAGCGGACTTTGCTTCCCTCCCCCTTCACAAAAAACGGGGCACCGCGAGAGCTTTCGCCCCCGCAGCACCCCGCCATCCGCGGATGCGCAATTCCGCATTGTCCCTTACTTCTTCGTCCAGTCCTGCTTTTCGCCGATGCCGTAGTTTGCCGGCAGCACGTCGTCATCAACCAGCACGAAGCCCAAATCCGCCGTGTAGGTCGTACTGGCGGAGGTCACCTGAACCGGGTTCGATTCGCCGTTTTCGCCCAGAATCGACGCAATCAGCGGAATATCCGTGCGCATACGCGTCGGCACAACTTCCGCCGGGTAGATGGGCTTGAGCGTGTACACGCCCGGATACAGGTTCTCGAAAGTGTAGTAGCCGTACGCGTCGGTCGTCGTTTCCGCGACGAGCTGGTCGTTTCGCCACAGCTCGATGCGCATGTCGCCCAGACCGAGTTCGCCCGCGTCCTGCAGGCCGTTGCTGTTCAGATCAAGCCAGCAGAAGTCGCCCAGCGTGCCCGGCTGCACCGCGCCGATGTTCTGCTCCAGCTGATGCTGGCTCATGCGCAGGGCAATCAGGTCGCTCTCTCCCTCGCGGGCGGTGTAGGTCGTCATCACGCTGATGTTCTGCCCGTCCTTGAGGCGCGTGTCGTCCTTTTCTACGACGACGTAGCCGTTCGGGAGCGTCACACGCAGACGGTAGTTGCCCGGCATCAAGCCGTCAAAGCGGTAGATGCCGTCCTCGCCCGTCGTCGCGTTTTGCAGTTCGCTGCCCCTTTCGTCCAGCAGGACAACCTCCGCGCCGGACAGGGGCGCAATCTCGCCCGCGTTGTCGCACCAGACCATGCCGCCGATGCTTGTGTCAATCTTCAAGCCCAGCATCGGAGCAGTGTAGTTGTTGTTTTCGCTAATTTCAATTTCAGTCATGACGAGCTGACTGCCCTCGGTGGTGAAGGTGCTGTCGCCCAGACGCGCCGCCTGCGTACCTTCCTTGAGGTCGTAGGCAAGGCTGTACACGCCGGGGGCAATGCCGTCGATGGCGAACCGCCCATCCGCATCGGTCTGCACCTGCGCAAACACCGCGCCGGTTTCATCCAGCAGGGTCAGCGTCTCGTTTTCCGGGGTGATTTCGCCCGCGTCCATGCGCCCGTTGTCATTCTCATCCACCCAAACCTGACCGGACATCTTCGACGGAATCACGCCGCCAAGCGCCTGATTCAGCCATTCCTCGCCCAGCCCGATTTCGATGCTCACCTGCTGCTCGTTCAACCCGTGCATCAGCGGCAGGGTCACATTGCCGTCCAGCTTGGAGAGCACCATGCCTTCCGGGAAGCGCAGGGTCAGCGTGTAGGCGTCCGGCCGCAGCCCGGTGAAGCTGTACGCACCCGTCGCATCGGTGACGACGGCCTGCTCCGTCAAATCCTCGCGGGAGGGGGTCAGAATCAGCGTCACGCCGGCAAGCGCCGCTTCGTCTGCATCCTGCGCGCCGTTGCCGTTGTGATCGGCAAACACCATGCCTTCAATGTCGCCCAAAGCCAGTGCGCCACACAGGGGCGCGGTGACCTCTTCGCCCACGCCGATGGTAAAGGAATCCGTCGTGCCGTCGGAATCCGGCGCGATGGTGTTGCCGCCGTCCGTCAGGGGAGCAAACACGCCGTCGCCCGGCAGCTCGTAGCGCAGGCGGTACGTTCCGGGCAGCACCGCGTCAAACAGGAAGCTGCCATCCGCGCCGATGGTGCGGGTCGCCACGTCACCGGTTTCGTCCATCAGGTGGACCACCGCGCCGAGCAAGCCGCCTTCATCCGCGTCGCGCAGGCCATTGTCGTTCTTGTCGGCAAACACCACGCTGGACACATGGCCGGGGGTAATCATGCCGATATCAAGACCCGTCAAATCCGCGCCCATTGTCAGCGCCACCGGTTCACTTTCGCCCGCGCCGCCGGAGAGGTTGCGGAGGATATTGCCGTCGCCCGTGCGCGTGAACGCCAAGCCGCGGTTCGCGGTCGCGCTCACGGTGTACTGCCCCGGCGCAAGGTCATCGAAGGTATACACGCCGCTGCGGTTCGTTTTCGCCGTGCGGGTATTTCCTTTTTCATCCGTCAGGGTGACGGTGAAGTTGTTGACCATCTTTTCCGCGTCCATCCGGCTGCCGGAGAAGTCGTCATCCAGATACACCGTGCCGGAGATGCTGCCGTAAGTAATCGCACCGATGGCCATCGTCATCTCGCTGTCATTCTCCAGCACCACGTCGGAAATCGTGTACTCGCGGCGGTCAGTGCCGGGCGCGAACAGGTTGCCGTACTCGCCATCGCCCGCGATGGTGTACACATAGCCTTGCGGAATCGTCGCTTTGACGCGGAACGTGCTGCCGCGGATGTTGGCGAAGGTGAAGCGCCCGTTCTCGTCGGAGACGGTGTTCAGCAGCTCCTTGCTGATGGCCTGACGGTACAGGACGACCTTCACGCCTTCCAGCGTCTTTTCGCCCTCGTCGTACACGCCGTTGTTGTTTTCATCCAGGAAGCAGATGCCGTTGATGTCAGAGCCCTTCATCACGCCAAGGAGGACTTCCTCCAAGTCACCGCGTTCAAGAATCACCTGATCCGTTTCGGAGCGCTTGAATTCGCTGGTGATGATGGAGCGGCGATTACCGCCCGTCTGGCTGTAGCGCGCAAACACCAAGCCGTCCGGCAGGCTGTATTCGACATTGTATGTGCCGTAGCGCATTTGACCGATGTAGAATTTGCCGTCCTCGCCGCTCTCGGTTTCGTACACCAAGCCGTTTTTCACGCCGACGGCGCGGATTTTGATGCCCGCCTGACCGGGTTCACCGTCCTGATATACGCCGTCGTCGTTTTCATCCAGCCACACAAGACCCTGCAGCGCCGCCATCGTCATCACGCCGACGCCCACGTCGGTCACAGAACCGGCTTCGAGGGTCAGCGGCACGCTGCTTTGCACTTGTTCGGTCGTTTCATCCATGATGGACATGTTCGCGCTGACATTTTTGCCGTGCGCACCATGGCCGAAGCCCGCGGGCAACTCGCTGCGCAGGACGTACGTCCCCGCCGGCACAGCCAGCGACACTTCGCCGTTCTTGTCCGTTTCGCCGGATGCCACAACAACCTCCACGCCGTTGACTTCGGTGATGAGGCTCATCGTCGCGCCGGACACGCCTTCCTCGTATTTCCCGCGTGAACCGTTGTTATCGTTGTCGCGGAAGGCGTGGATGGTCAGCGCCGCCGGATTCGCCGCCTTCGCAGTCACAGTCGCGGGTTCGTCGCTAATGACGAGCGCACCGTTGGCAAGGGTCACGCCCGCGTCATAGCGGACGACGTACGTCCCGTATTCGAGGAACTCCGCCTGCCAAGCGCCGTTTTCATCCGTCACCGCTTCCGCCGCGACTTCGCCCGCCTGATTGACCAGCTGCACCTGCACGCCGCTCATCGGCTGACCGTCCAGCCCCAGCACCACGCCGGAAGCGTCGCCGGTGGCATGGTTCGCCAGCGCCGGCAGCACAACGGTTTCGCCCGCGCCGATTTCCACCAGAATGCTCGCCGTCACGCCCGTATCGGTCGTGCTGAGCGTCCAGCCCTCGGTGTCATACAAGCCGCGCGGCAGGGCTGCCGTAATCTGATAAGTATCAGGATACAGGTCGTTCAGCGCAAACGCGCCGCTGACCGTCATCTGTTCGCTCATCCGCTGGCCGGAAATCGTCACTTCCGCCGGGGCAGACAGGTCGTCGATGCTGCCGGTCATGCCGCCGCTGAGCGTCAGATCCAGTTCATACCGGCTGGTCTGCATCGCCTGAATGTTCACCAGCCACTGTGCCTGACCCTTCTGCAGGTTCGGCCAGCCGTTCACGCCCGTCAGCAGCGTGCCTTCCGGCAGCGTCACCGTGACGGCGTATGTCCCGTGGAAGAGGTCGGCTTCCTGCACCGTCTCGCCATCAGTCAGGTAGCCCGTGCGGGTCGTTTTGCCGTCCTCGCTGACAATCTGGTACGCCACTGCCGCGTTCACGCCGCGCATGAGCATCGTCAGCGTGCCGTCCACGGGTTCAGGGGTGGGGGTCGGCGTAGGCGTAGGCGTAGGGCTCGGCGTGGGCGTCGGACTCGGGGTCGGGGTAGCCGTCGGGGTTGGCGTCGGCGCTTCCGTGGGTTTCTCCGTCGGTTCCTCCGTCGGATTCTCGGTCGGCGCTTCCGTCGGCGCTAAGGTCGGGGTAGCCGTCGGGGTCGGTGTAGGCGTTGCCGTTGGCGTAGGCGTTGCCGTCGGGGTCGGTGTAGGTGTCGGGGTGGGCGTCGGCGTCGGGGTGGGTTCAGGCGTGGCGGTCGGCGCCATCGTCGGCGGCACATAGTAATAGGAAGCGTTCACCTTCGTCACGGAATCCGCACCCGTGTAGCGCTCAATGTTGATAATCTTGTCGCGCCAGCTTTCAATGGCCAGCGAAGCCTTCGTCATTCGCAGGGTATACAGCCCCGTATGAATCGCCGCCGGCAGGGCATAGTCGCCCCGGCTGTCGGTGTCGAAGGAGAGAATCGTCTCGCCGCGCTCGTTAATCAGGTCAAAAGAGGAGCTGCTCTCCGTGTGCACGGTGAACAGACCCGTGTCCGTCAGCACAGCAATGACCGCTTTGTTCAGCCGTCCATCGACAATTGACACGGTGTAGCTCGCCGCCATAATGGCGTCCTCCGGCATCGTTTCCGCCACCGGGACAAGCTGCACATTGCCCGTGCCGGGGACGGAAATCGGGTCGCTGCCGAAGTCGGTCAGGCGAATCGTGCCGACCGCCTCCCCGTTCTGCATGACGGTAAAATCGCCCGTGAATTTCCGGGATTCATATGTTCCCGCGCTTGTGGCATACATGCCCAGAAAATCCACTTGCAGCATCGTCAGCTCCGATGCCGCAGCCGCGGGGAGCAGCATCAGCAGCATTCCCAGCGTGAGCAGGAGTGACAGAAATCGCTTGCCAAGCATCCTCATCTTGCCTGTTCCTCCATCTGAATCATCCGCAAGCCGTGCGGAGTAAAGTCACAGAATAATCCATGTACTATGGTAAAGCAATCCGCCCGACTTGTCAACCATTCCGCGCATATTTTTACAATTGGATTGCTTTTCTGGTCGAAAATCAGCATGTTCCGGCAATAGAAAAGAAGGCTGACTTTTTCAGCCAGCCTCCCATCCGGATACTATTTCCAAATGAGAATGCGCCGAGATGCACCGCAAATGATTCGTTCTGGCTAACGCAAACGCCAGCATGGGAAAGGCGCAAGCAGATGGCACAGTCCAATGCAGGAAATCGTATCAGTTGCTGCCGCCCATCAGCAGGGTCAGCATGCTCTCCGGCAGACTCATCAGCAGGGTCATGGGCAGGTTCTGCAGGTTGTTCATCACCTTGACGAACCACGTCTGGAACTCGCTGTCCGTCATCGCGCCCAAATCCTGCGCCTTGCTCACGTCCAGCGCGTCCTTCGCGTCGCAGGTGCGGGTTTCCGCCGTGATGGTCACAACGTCCAGACCCATGAAGCGCACCAGCACATCCACCTTGCGGACGCCCTGTTCGCCGTCCATCGTCGTAGCGGTCGTCACCACAACGCCGAAGCCCTGCTCGACACCGTCCACCGTTTCCTTGATTTCCACATCAACAACGCTGCTGTCCGTGCCGACGCCCTTGCCGCTGACGTTGATTTCAACGGGGTCTTCGCCAGCATAGGCGGTCAGGTTCGCCGTGAAGTTCTCCAAGTCGCCTGCGAAGGTCAGCGTCGCCGCGGTATCTTCCGCGCTCTTGATGGTCACAAGCCACGTCGCCACGCCGTCCGCCGTGTTGCGGGTCATCGTGAAGGAGATCGGCAAGGGTTCTTCGCCGCCGTTGTTGATCTTCACCGAAGCCGTCATGCGAACCAGCTCGCCTGCTTCAGTCATCCAGTATTCATAAACGATGTCATCCGCGTAGAGATTTGCTTCATCAAGTTCTTTCAGCAGGTCGTCCCAGCTCGTGTCAGCAGCGGAAAAAAGCGCATCCATGTAAGCACCGACGCTCGGAACGCTGTGGATCATTTCCAGCAGGGCTTTCGTCATCTCGGCAATCTTTTCCGGCGGAACGGTGACTTTGACGTAGCTCTTCGCCGCGTCGCAGTCGCCGGGCTGCTCGGTCACTTCTGCCATTTCTGCACCGGACAGTATTTCGTTCATCATGGTCATGAACGCCGTGGTGTCCGCCTGCGTCAGTTCTTCCATGAGCTGCTCTTCCGTCATGCTGCTCAGGTTCGCCGCTGCTTCCATCAGGGCAGTGTATTCCGCATTGCCGCTCAGCTGTTCCTTCGATTCTTCAATCGCCTTGTCGATCTCCTCGTCGCTCTGACCGGACATCTTCATCGTCGCGCGGAGGGCTTTTTCCCTGATGGCTTCCACGTCCTTGCTGTTCACAGCAATCACGCCGCCCAGCAGCGCGCTGGACACATACATCAGCTGGTTTTCTTCCGCAGCAGTCGTCAGCGATGCCATGCCCAGCACGCTCTTGCCGCTCAGGTTCAGGTCAAAGCCAGCTTCGTCGCCCTGCTGATAGCCGGTCAGGGACAGCGCCGCCAGCAGGTCGTTGATGGCGGCCATCGCGGCGTCATCCCCGCCCAGCGCCGCCACGAGGTCAGCGTTCAGGTCGTGGATGGTGATGGTGGTTTCCTGACGCGCGGCATTGTCCCACACGCTGTTTTCCGCCATCGAGGTCAGGGGCATCGCCAGCATCATGATGCTGAGCAGTACCGCAAGCAGTTTCTTCATGGGGTTTCCTCCTTGTTATTTGGTTTCCCTTTTTCTTTATAGCGAACACTGCGGGGGCAGTGATGCTTTCGGTTGACTTACTCTGCGTTATCGCGAATCAGCTGTGACACGCTGGTGGTGAACTGGCGCGTACTGTCCGGCAGATTCATCATGAACCGCGGCAGAATCTGCCCGGCGGTGAACATCACGCCCGTCATGTACGCCTTGAAGCGCACACTGCTGATTTCGCCCAAGTCCAGCACGTCGCCATCGGACAGCAGCGGACGCGATTCGCACGGGCGCGTTTCGGCGGCAATCGTCAGGAAGTGCTCGCCCTGCCAGAGCAGCTGAACATCCACATTCTGATGCACTTCGCCATCCACCTGCTGGGTGTCCATGCTGGCGCTCCAGCTAATGCCCTTTTCTTCCCCGTCCACCGTGCGGTGCATTTCCAGCAGGACATTCGCTTCGTTCGTCAGCGACGAAATGGTGCAGCGATACAGGTTCTGTTTGCCGTCATCCGACGCAATCAGCACCGCTATTCCGCCGTCGTCCTCCATCTTTATCTGAACGTTCTTGCCCTTGCCCGCTGTTTCCTGCCGCCAATCCAGCCGCACGTCGTCGCCTGTCGGATGGAAATTCACCGTGATTGCTGCGTTCAGCAGCGTATCCTGCGCCAGCGTCGGCGTATGGGTCGGCGCAACCTTGTAGCTGATCACCACCCGCAGCAGGCGCATCGACGAATCCACATACTGCGCCACCTGCGCATCTTCCACCAGCAGCGTCTGCTGATGCAGCCACGTCTGCAAGTCCGTATCCTCGACGGGCTGATCCTGCGCGAACGCCACCAGCTGCCGATACGTATTGAGCAAATCCACATACGCCTTGACGGCGGGCGTTTCCTCCACCGTGTCCAGCAGAATGCACAGCACCTCCATCAGCTGCTCATTGCTGAGGGGGAAGTACAGAATGTTCTTCGCCGATTCGCATCCTTCGGGTGGATTCGAGACACTTTCCACCCGCGTAACCTTCAAAATCTTGTTCAAGCGCGTAGCAGCCTGCTGCCAGTCCGCCTCGAACAAGCCATTGGCAACGTCCTCCGGCTGCATTTCGCCCGTTATCAGCGGATTTTTCGTGATTTTCGCCAGCAGTGCGCCCACGTTCTCATACTCTTGCGCAATGGATTCGCTGACCTCCTTGGCAGACAGCTCCGTCCCGGCATCCGCATATATGCTCTGGGACGCATTCCACTGATGCAGGATTTCCGCGATATGCCGCATGTCCTCGTCGAGATTCAGGTACACCGTGCCGCCCAGCACATCACCGCTGATGTAGACATCCGCGCCGCGAGTCTGCACGCCGTAATCCACAATGGACTGGTCATTCAGAAACAGCTCACACGAGGTGAACCCCTGCCGATAGACCTCCACGCGTAGGGCATCCAGCAAATCCCGATACGCGGTTTCCGCCGCTTCCTCCATTTCCGCCATGAGCGCCCGCCCGTTGAAATCGCGGAAGGTGATGGTCGTCAGCGTCGCTTGGGGCGCACTTTCCTCCGCAAAACCACACATCGGCACCAGCATCGCCAGCGTCAGCAGAATCGCAAGCAGCTTCTTCATTCGTCAGCCTCCTTGACATTCGTTTGTGCGCTTTTCAGCATTCCATTACCATTATATCAAAAAAAACACCTGTTGCAAGCGAATATGCGCAAGTTTTACAATTCCGCGCCTGAAAGATGCAAATTTGCGCCTGAAAGCGCAGCTTCGCGGGAAAAATGCTTGATGCCGTCATGCAAAATTTCTGTGAATGGCGCAAAAGGCCGTTTTCCCCTCTTGTGAAGCGCGAAAAAATATGCTACAATAGATAGAGTATTCCGGATTACTGAAAGGAGCTAATTCGCATGGAATTTCTGACCAAGCTTTTGGGCATCGCCACCGCCGTTGCGGAAACCACCACCGGTGCGGCCGACCCTGCCGCCGTCACCACGGATTCTGCCGCTGGCGGCATTGTCGGTATTCTCTTCAGCCTTCTGCCGCTGCTGCTGGTTTTCGTCCTGATGTACTTCATGATGATTCGCCCGGAGAAGAAGCGCCGCAAGAAGGAGCAGGACATGCTCGCGTCCCTAAAGAAGGGCGACCGCGTGTGCACCATCGGCGGCATCTACGCCACCATCGAGAGCATCAAGGACGACACCATCACCCTGAGCGTCGGCAAGGGCGACCAGACGATGGTTGTTGCGCGCTGGGCGATTCGCTCGGTGGAAGATGTGACCATCGAGAACGAGACCGAATCCCTGAACTAATCGCAAAATTCCCGGCTTCGTGCCGGGTTTTTTTTGTGCCCGATTTTCCCGCCGCGCATATGCTGGGAGTGAACAGCTCACACGATGGGAGGAATCGCCATGAATCAGCGTCCGAATTGCTGCCGCTCCATGCCGCCGCAAGCGCCTTGCCCGTCCAGACCACCTTGCCCGCCGAAACCCGCTTGCCCGGCTTGTCCGCCGACGCAGAAGGGCGTTTTATTGCCGCGAATCCTCGCCAGCGGGCGGGAGTGGCAGCGCCGCGCGTGTGTGGCGCTGTACGTCGGCGGTTTGCCGGAGGATGCGAACGGGCGGCTGCAGCTCGTCGGCGTTACGGCGTGCGGTGACGCGGATTGGGAGATTGCGCCGTACCAAGAACCGCGCCCGTGCGGCTGCCGCGGATGCCGACCATCTCGACCCGCGCCGTGCCTTCTGCGGGTGAATATTCCGGTTGTTTGCCAAGTGCAGGCGGAGTGCGGGCAGGTTTTGCGCGGCGAAAGTGTGCTGACAACGGATGTTGCGCTGCCGATTCGCTGTGTGCAGGCGGAATGCTGGCGCAACCAGATGATGGTGCTTCCGTGTGTTCGGCTGATTGACGGCGGCGCGCCTGTGTGTGCGGATGGCTGCCGTCCCCCTGTGTTTGATTGCACGATTGAACTGCTTGTCGAAGCCTACATGACGCGATGGGAAGCGTGCGGAAGCCCTGCGCCGACTTGTCCGGATTTACCGCTATTCCCCCCGCCGCCGTTCGGGTGACAAGGGCGTTGGAAGACCCAAGGGGCTTTGCCCCTTGACCCCAGCAGGGACGCTGTCCCTGCACCCTGCAAGGGAGAATGAAACGGGACGAAGTCCCCTCCCTTGACCCTTCCGCGCGATTGGGTCGGTGACTTCTGCACACTATGCCCGCGTGCTGATCCGTCATCCGTTCCCCCACGCCCCGTCTTTTCCATTGTAACATGGGAGGCGAAGGCGTCCAGAGGGCGACCGCAGACTTCGTCTGTTTCCATTGCCCTCTGGAACCCACGGAAAAGACCAATATAATAGGAAAAGACAACCGCATCCCCTGCGCCCAATCGTTCGCGCGGGGGATTTTCTCTTTTTCCCCCCCACGACAAAAAAACGCCCTTGACTCTCGCGAATCAAGGGCTAATAGGAATCCGGCAGCGACTTATCCTCCCGGGCCGTGTCCAGCCAAGTACTTTCAGCACTGGAGAGCTTAACTTCTGTGTTCGGGATGGGAACAGGTG
>CDZR01037610.1_pt1 | contig 29996 bp, 24 predicted proteins | sample 554781 | NCBI WGS metagenome assembly CDZR01 (sample SAMEA3182065, study PRJEB8094) | gut metagenome | biome: human; feature: gut; material: Stool; isolation source: human stools | place: Canada | collected 2013-01-28
CCAGAGGCGCTGCCTCTGGACTCCGCAAGGGACATTGTCCCTTGACCCTTTTTTTGCGCCCCGGCTTGAGCGCGTTTCCTTTATGGTTAATTTTCGCGGCTGAGTGCCGCCAGAACCGCGTTGCGCATCTGTCGAACCACCCGTGTCGTACCGGAATCAACCGTGTTCTGCATCGACAGAATCGTCATCTGCTGTCCGGGGAAGTTGGCAAAGTATGTTCCCAGCCAGCCATCCCAGCCGTATTCGCCCGCGCAAGCTAATCCGGCGATGCGCCCCGGTTCAGCGCAAATGCGCATCAAGTGCCCGTAGCTGTACCCGTCCAGCGAATCCCACATATCGCGGCGAACCGCGTCTTTCAGCTGCGGTTGCGTCATGCAGGCGACTGTTGCGGGCGAGAGAATCCGCCGTCCCTCGTAAGTGCCGCCCGCCAGCAGCATGTCGGCAAAGTGGCTGTAATCTTCCAGCGTCGAAACAAGCCCCGCGCCGCCAGATTCAAAGGCAGGTTCGCGGTCGTAAACGCCGACGGCAAGGTGGGTGCTTGTCCACGGCACAAGTCCGTTTTCCGTGCGCTTGTAGACGGTCACAAGGCGATTCCGCTTGCTTTCGGGGACGTAGAAGCCGGTGTCCACCATGTCCAGCGGCTCAAAGAACTCCTTGCGGAGGAACTCGCCGAAGCGCATTCCGCTGACGACCTCCACCACCGCGCCGAGGATGTCCGCGCAGGTGGAGTAGCGCCAGTGCGTGCCCGGCTGGAAGGACAGCGGCTGCTGCCCCAAGCGGTTGCAGAACTCCACTGTCGGCACGCCGCCGCCCGCAAGGATTTCCTGCGTTGCTTCGTCGAACACCTTTGCGGCATACTGCCCTGCCGGGTCGCTGTCGGGGTAGCAGACGCCCGCCGTCATGCCGAGCAGCTCCATCAGCCACGGCGCGCGGGTCGCGGGGCGAATCGTGCCCTGCTTATCGACGACGCGCGCATTTCGGAAGCCCGGCAGATAACGGTCTACGCCGTCCATCAGGTCAATCTGCCCGCGCTCCGCAAGCAGCATCACGGCGGCGGCCGTAATCGGCTTGGATTGGCTGTACAGGCGGAAGATGCTGTCGCGGTGAATCAGCCGCCCCGACGCAACGTCGGACATGCCCGCCTGCGTATAGAGCATTTCCTCTCCGCAGCGCCGCACCAGTACGCTGATGCCTGCGCATTCCTGCGCTTCGACAGCGGAGGCGAGAATATCGGTGACTTGTTCGTGAAGGGTCATGGAAATAACCTCCTTGCATGTTCTTCAGCAATCATTCGTCGCTTTCGATGAAATCCGGCAGCTGATGCAGCGTCACAAAGCTGCTATCCCGATAAATCACCCGCAGCGACTCCGGCGTGTTCCCCTTGCTGCTGTCCGTCAGCCAGCTGGTGTGCCACACCATGAAGTACGCCCACGGGGCATTCGTCGCGTCCATTTCCGCGCGGGTCGGAATCTGTCCGCACTCGTGGAACACAATCGGCATCCCTGCCGGGGCAAGCGCGGCACATCGCCGGTATAAATCCCCCTGCGCGCCGACCTTGTAGCTGTCGCCGCCGAGAATGTCCACCACGTCGTCCCCCGGATACCACGGGCGCAAATCCTCCGCCGCGTCAGAGAAGCCAAGCACCCAAATTAGATTCCGCAGGCCGTGAACATGCGTGTAGCGGTCGTGCATCAGCCGCCACAAGCGCACAAAATTCGCCGCGCCGCCGCGTCCCCACCAGAACCAGCCGCCGTCCATCTCGTGGAAAGGCCGCCAAAGAATCGGAACGCCATCTGACTGCAAGCGCTTGAGGTAGGGGACAGCGTGGTCAAGCCCATCCAGCAGACGGCGGTTCGCTTTTGCGCCGTCCACAAAAGCGGAAGCCCAATCCAGCTCGCTTTCGCGGCATTCGGGGTAACCGGAGAAGAAATCCGCGCCCGTGTGCCAGCAGATGGTGGGAATGCCGCCGCGCGCCCACCAGTCCTTCGCGCGCTGCGTCACGCCCAGATAGTCGTTATCCATGAAATCCAGCCCTCGAATGGCAGGCTGACGACCGGTGACATCGGTCAGATAGCTGATTTCATGCTCAGTCGAGCGGCACCATTGGCTTTCCATCTGCCCGGTCAGGCACTTGCCGGAAAGCGATTGCAGGTATTCATAGACGCGCCGAGCGGCGGGCAGCGGATTTTCCGCGCAGAGGGGACGGAACATAATGCTTCTCCTTTGCTTTGCAGGAATCTGCTTGCAGTATAGCAGGAAATGCCCGCCTTTGCAACGGGTAGAAGGGAAAAAGGGAGGGGAAAAAGCATGGAAAATCAGGCGGCGGCAGTTGTCCAAGAAGAGGGTTTGTGCTATACTTATTATGGGTGTTTATTGGAATGCCCATGAACCAGCGGGCATCCCCCGCTATGGGAGTTAATAAATGAAGCTGAAAAAATTGGAGCTGTATGGCTTCAAATCCTTTGCCCAGCGGACGGAAATCGTCTTTGATGAGGGTATAACGGGCATCGTCGGGCCGAATGGGTCGGGCAAGAGCAACATCGGTGACGCGGTGCGCTGGGTGCTGGGCGAGCAGAGCGCGAAAACCCTGCGCGGCGCGAGTATGTCCGACGTGATTTTCAACGGTACGCAGAAGCGCAAGCCGCTGTCCTACTGCGAAGTATCGCTGGTGTTTGACAACGATGACCATGCGCTGGCGATGGAAGCTGCCGAGGTTATGGTCACGCGCCGCGTCTACCGCAATGGCGAATCCGAATACTACTTAAACCGCACCGCCTGCCGCTTGAAGGACGTGGTTGACCTCTTCCGCGATACGGGCATCGGCAAAGAGGGATACTCTATCATTGGGCAGGGGCGCATTGACGAAATCCTCTCCCGCAAGAGCGAGGATCGCCGGCAGGTGTTCGAGGAAGCGGCGGGCATCGTCAAGTTCAAGGCGCGCAAGGAAGAAGCGGACAAGAAATTGCAGCGGACGCTGGAAAATCTGGAGCGCGTCGATGATATTCTGGATGAGCTGACGAAGCGCCTGAAGCCGCTGGAAGAGCAGAGCCGCAACGCCCGCGTGTATCTGGAACTGTCCACCGAACTGAAGGATTTGGACTTGAACCTCTTCCTGATTCGCTCCGACCGGGCGCGGGCGCGCTTGTCCGAACTGGAAAGCGAACTGCTGACCGTCCAGACGATTTTGGCGGATACGGAAAGCAACCTGACCGACAAGACCACCCGCCGCGACGAGACGCAGAACCGCATCGATCAGCTGGAGGAAGCCATCACGAAGGCGCGCACCGAACTGATGGAATGCGCCGAGCATGTGCACGAATCGCAGAAGAAAATCTCCGCCCTGCAAAGCCGCCGCGAGACGCGCAGCGAGAACCGCCAGCGCATCGTCCGCGAGCAGGAGGAAGCCCAGGAGCGGCTGGCGGAAATCGAGAAGGATCATGTACGGATTCAGGCGGACGTGGAGAAGCAGCACAGCCTGATTGCCGACGCGGAGCAAATCCTCCGGGCGACGCAGGAAGCCGCCGAAAAGGCGCAGGCGAAGGAAAAGGAAGCGGACGCAGCGCTGGAAGCGCAGAAAGCCGCTGTCATTGACCAAATGAATCGCCTGTCCGATGTGCGCAACGACAAGACGCGCCTGAACACGATGCAGGCGCAGATGGAAACGCGTTTGACGGAAATTGAGGAATCCAGCGGGGCACTGCAGGAGCAGGAAGCTGCCCTGCGGGAAGCCTTGACTGCCGTCGAAAAGCAGCTGGAAACAGAAAATCAGCATCAGCAGCAGTGTCAGGAGAAGCTGGCGCAGGCGCGGCAAGCGTCGGATGAGGCGGATACCGCGTATGCCAATTTGCGCGCGGATGTCGAAAAGCAATCCGCCGATATGCAGGCGGCGGCGAGCCGTCATAACGTCCTGACCGAAATGACGCGCGACATGGAAGGCTACAACATGGCGGTTCGCCGCGCGATGCCCTACGCCAAGCAGCGCGGCTTGAAGGGCGTCAAGGGCGTGCTGGCGCAGCTGATGACCGTTCCGCAGGCGTACGAAACCGCGATTGACATGGCGCTTGGCGCGGCACAGCAGAACATTGTCACCGACACGGAAGAGACGGCGAAGGAGCTGATTAACTACCTGCGCCAGAATCGGCTGGGGCGCGCGACGTTCCTGCCGATGAGCGCCATCCGCGGCAAAACGCTCTATGGCAATGAGCGCAATGCGTTGAAGCTGCCGGGCTGCCTCGGCGTGGCGAGCGAACTGGTGCAGTGCGCGCCGGAATATCGCGGCATTGTGGAAAATCTGCTGGGGCGCACGGTGATTGCCGACAACCTCGACCACGGCATTCCGATTATGCGCGCGGGCAATCACGCGTTCCGCTTGGTGACGCTGGAGGGCGACGTGATGCACTCCGGCGGCTCGATGACGGGCGGTTCGGCGCAGTCGAAGGTGTCCAACCTGCTCAGCCGCGAGCGTGAACTGAAGGAATTGACCGCGAAGCTGCAAACCGGGCGCGCGGAACTGGACAAGTGCCGTCAGGAACTGACGCAGCGTCAGCAGACGGCGCAGGAGAAGCGGCAGAAGGTCAGCGACGCGGTGAACGCATTGCATCAGCAGGAGATTGCCGTCGCCCGCGAACAGGCGCGCCGCGAAAGCGTATCCGCCGACCTGAACACCCATTTGCAGCGGATGCAGGAGACTGAGCAGGCGCGCGTGCAGCTGCATCAGTCGCTGGAGGATATTCGCCAGCAGCTGGAGACCATTGAACATCAGCGCACGGGCGCGCAGGGCGACCAGAGCGCGATGGAGCAAAAGACCATTGAAATGCAGAATGCGCTGGTCAAGGCGCGCGCGGAAGCCAGCGCGGAAAACGACCGCCTGATGGTGCGCACGCTGCAACTGTCCGACCTGCGCCACGGCTTAAGCGACTTGGAGCGCGACGAAGCCCACGCGCAGCAGGATCAGGCGCAAATCCTCCGCGAACAGGAGCGCCGCGAACAGCTGCTGCACGAGATGGACGAACTGGACGCCATTGACGAGAACGACATGAAGCGCGAGGAAGCCGAATCCGCCCGCCGCCAGAAGGAGCAGCTGCGGCAGGAGAGCGCCGCGCAGGCCATCGAGCAGCGACGTTCACAGGCGCAAAGTGACCTGCGTGACATCCTCAGCGACATGGAGAACCTGCACGAAGCCTACAACCGCGACAGCGAGAAGCTGCACAAGACCGAGCTGGCGAAGGCGCGCATCGAGGGCGACCAGAAGAATCTGCAAAACCGCATTTGGGACACCTACAAGCTGACCTACGCCGGGGCAGAGGAATTCCGTCGCACGCCCTTCGACGAGAAGGAAAGCGACCGCCGCGCCGCCGAGCTGCAAGGGCAGATTCGCGCGCTGGGGACGGTCAACGTCGGAGCGGTGGAGGAATACGCCGAAACCAAGGCGCGCGTGGACGACCTGACCGCCCAGCAGCAGGACTTGAAGCGCGCGGAAATGGACTTGCGCGAACTCATTGAGCGGCTGCTGATTCAGATGCGTTCTACATTCGTCGAGAACTTCTCGAAGATGCAGGGGTATTTCGCCGAGACGTTCACGCGGCTGTTCGGCGGCGGTCACGCGGAACTGAAGCTGATGGATCCGGACGACCCGCTGAACTGCGGCATCGAGGTCAACGCCCAGCCGCCGGGAAAGAAATTGCAGCTCTTGTCGCTGCTCTCCGGCGGCGAACGCGCGCTGACGGCCATTGCGATTCTGTTCGCGATGCTGAAATTGAAGCCCACGCCGTTCTGCATTCTGGACGAGATTGAAGCCGCGCTGGATGACGCGAATATCGGGTATTACGCGGATTATTTGAAGGAATACTCGAAGGGTACGCAGTTTATCGTCGTGACACACCGCAAGGGGACGATGGAGCGCTGCAACAGCCTGTTCGGGGTGGCGATGGAGGAACAGGGCGTGAGCCGGATGGTGTCGGTGTCGCTGCAGGACTATCAGGAGTAAGGGAAAACTGAAAGGGGTATCACGGCGGACAAATCCGCCTGATGAAAAAGGAGGCTTTTTGCATGAGTGAAAACGAAAACAATCAGTATCGACTGCTGTCGCCGTGGGCGTATGTGGGCTATGGCATCCTGTTCACGCTTCCGGTCATTGGCTGGATTCTCGCCATCGTCTTTGCGCTGAATGACGACAACCTGAATCGCCGCAACTTTGCGCGCGGTTACTGGTGCGGCGTGCTGGTGGCGGTCATCGTGGTGGTTATCCTGTCGATTGCTGGAATGGTGATGGGCGTGTCGATCATGGATGGGTTCAACAGCTATCAGTATAACTACCGATATTGATGAGGGGCTTATCAGAAGCGAGGCTGCCTGCCGAGTGCGGGCAGTCTTTTTTGCTGCCCGGACGGCGCAAGCAGCGGAATCCTCTTGTGAAGTTCCACAACAATTTGGGATGCTTTTGTTAGGAATGCCAAAATTATATTATTCAAAAAGAGAACGCTTGAGTTTTTTTGAGGGGAGGGTAGAATGAAAGTAAGGAATCACGAGGGAGGGAAATGACGTGGAAATTCAAAGAAAAGGGCTGAATCGGGCATTTATCGTGCTGGCGGTGGTGCTTCGGCTGCTGGGCTTGATTCACGGGGTTCTTCGGCGTTGACCGCTTCTACCTCGGCTACACGGCATTGGGCGTATTGAAGCTGCTTACCGCGGGCGGCGCGGGCATTTGGGCGCTGATTGACTTCATCCGAATCGGCGTTGATTCGCTCCGCCCGGCGGATGGTTCGCCGTGGGTGGAGGAAACGCGCGACGAGAACATCCGCAGCATCGCCGCGAATATGCAGACCATCGCCGAGAAGCTGGAGAAGCTGCAAGCGCAGAATGTTCCGGCAGAAGCGGAAAAGCCGCAGACGGACGGCGAAAATCAGGAGACACACAAGGTGTCGCTGAAAAAATAACTTCCTATGGCAATAACCGCAGGGCTGTCAGGCGCAGAACGCTTGGCAGCCTTTCGCGTGGGGAAAAATCCGCTTGCAAACTGCGCGAAAAACCAGTACAATAGAATCGTATCCCTGAATATCAGCATGAACGAGGTGCTTTTGATGCCTTTGTGGAAACGAACGCTGGCGGCGCTCCTGCTGGCGGTGATGATGATACTGCCCTTCGCATCGGCGGAGGATGCGGGGGAGGCCGTGCCGGATGACAGCGTGGAGTGGACGGAGGGCGCGGCGAACATCACGCGCGATTTGACCCTGAATGATGAGGGCGACGACGTGTCCGCCCTGCAAACCGCGCTGACGGATTTGTGCTATTACAGCGGCGACGTAACCGGGCGCTACGGCGAGGCGACCAGAACCGCGGTGGAGGATTTCCAGCGAGATTTTGCCCTTGCGGTGACGGGCATGGCGGACAAAGCGACGCAGGAAGCCATCTATGCGGCGGAGTATCGCCCGCTGCGGCTGGGATGCGTGGGCGAGGACGTGCGGCAGGCGCAGATTCGCCTGATGGCGCTGGGCTACTACACGGGCAAGATTTCCGGGCGTTATCTGCCCGCGACGCAGGAAGCCATCCGCCTGTTCCAGACGGCGAACGCCCTGCCGATTACGGGCGAAGCGGATGTGCAGACGCTGGAACGCCTGTTCAGCGGCGATGCCATCAGCCGGGATTCGTCCGCCGCGGCGACGCCCACCCCGTCGCCCACGCCCGGAATGCACCTCTTAGATGAAACCACCACCCCGACGCCCGCGCCGACGGTGGCGTTCGTCAAGAAACTGCAATACAACAAGTCCAAGGGCGAAGAAGTCAAGCTCGTGCAGACCCGCCTGACGGAACTGGGGTACTATTCCGGCAACATCAGCGGCAATTTTCTGGGGCATACGCGCAACGCGGTGAAGGCATTCCAGCAGCAGAACGCGCTGAGCGTGGATGGCATCGTGGGCGAAAACACATGGAACGCGCTGTTCAACGACCCGGATGTGCGTGCCGCGACCGATGATCCGAAGCCTACGCCCGAACCGACGCCTGTGCCGTTTGCCATCACGGTGGACGTCAACAATCAGGTGACGACCGTCTACGGGCGCGACGAAAACGGCGATTATACCGTCGTCGTGCGGCAGATGCTCTGCTCCACCGGCACGCGCAAGAATCCGTCGGATATCGGCACATTCACACTCAACGGGCGTACGGCGCGCTGGTGCTACTTCCCGGAGTGGGGCAGCCACGCGCAGTACTGGACGCGCATCAACTCGTCCATTGCGTTCCATTCCGTCATTTACAACACGGTCAATACGATGGATTTGTCGGTCAAGTCCTACAAGAACCTCGGCAAGCGCGCGTCGCACGGGTGCATTCGCTTGACCGTTGCGGATGCGAAGTGGATTTACAACAACTGCGGGGCAGGGACGGTCGTCACGATTCGCGCCGATATGCCCGCTGACCCGGAACTCCGCGCCGCGCTGAAGCTGCCCTCGCTGAACACGAAGAACATGCTGCCCTACGTCACGCCGCAACCGACCGCCGAGCCGGATTACCGCGCCGGGACGATGCCGCCGCAGCCCTTCCGGACGCTGAAAGTGAACAGCTCCGGCGAGGATGTGTACTGGATGCAGCGGAAGCTGACGGATCTTGGCTACTATTCGGGCAAGTGCTCCGGCACATTCCTGGCGGGCACGCAGAACGCGGTGAAGGCGTTCCAGAAGGCGAACGGCCTGTCTGCGACCGGCACGGCGGATGTCATGACGCTGAATCTGCTGTATGCGGAGGAACTGTCGGCGACGCCCACGCCGGAAGTCGCGGCGGATGACCGCACGCCGGAGCCGCTGCCGACGCCGGCGGCAGGGCAGTGAGATTCCCTGCGGGCGTGAAATCCTGCGCCGCGAATTTGAAAATAGTATAAAAATAGAACGCGCTCATCAGCGGAAAGGCTGGCGGGCGCTCTTTTGATGCTGGAAGGGGAAATTTGGGACGGGTAACTTCAAAGAAAAAGGCGCGTCAATGGAGGGACACGCCAAGACGAAAGTTCTTGTGAAGATGCACAACAATTTGACGTGATTTTGTTAGATATACCAGAAATATATAATTCTGCAAGAAAACACTTGACTTTTTTCGGGGGGGGGTAAAATGGAAGTGAAAATAGTAAGCGGAAAGGAGGGCAAATCGTAATTCTACGTTGAGTAACGATAGAAAAGAGTATCTGTTGCAACACTATATATAAAGGAAGGAAGATTGAGCGGCAATGAAGAAATTGGTCTGCGAGTTGTGCGGCAGTGACGATATTGTCAAACAGGAAGGATGCTTTGTTTGCCAACAGTGTGGCACAAAGTATTCGCTGGAAGAAGCAAAAAGGATGATGATGGAAGGCGGAGATGCTGCGCCTGGCATCACTGTCAAGGTTGACAACTCTTCATTCGTAGAACGCTATTTGCAAAATGCCCGTCGTGCAAAAGCGAAAGAGGACTGGGAAGAAACTGAAAAATACTACAATATGGTGGAGCAGAATGAACCGACCAACATTGAGGCAGTATTTTACAGCGCATACGGGAAGGCGAGAACGTCGCTCATTGACAAAGATTATTATAAAAGAGAGGCTACGTTCAAGGTCCTAAACAACTCAATATCCGTGATTGATGATAATTTTGACGTGGAAAAGGCAGAAGAACAGAAGAAACTGCTGGAACAAATTAAGACGGATATTGCAGGATTGTTTACGGCAACGTTTGTTTATAATACAAAGAAAAACCAATATGGCACGGTTACATGGTCTGACAGCAGTGCTACCGTGGGGTTGTTTGTAAATACAAGCGTTGCGTTTATGAATACACTTGATAAAATTGCGGCAAAAGTGCCGGATGAACAGAAGAAAGAACGCATATATTATTACAAATTGGCACTTGACTTGGCTAATTATGTGAGAGGACTCAAACTGTCGTGTACAATATCGGAAGACACTGTATTGAAATTCCATCAAAAAATCAAAGAAGTTGACCCATTATATAAAATACCTGAAATTAAGCCTGCCGCTCAACCGGCTAACGCTGGCTGCTACGTCGCCACCGCCGTCTATGGTTCCTACGACTGCCCGCAGGTTTGGACGCTCCGCCGTTACCGTGATGATACGCTGGCGAAAACGTGGTACGGGCGTGCCTTTGTGCGCACCTACTACGCGGTCAGCCCGACGCTGGTCAAGTGGTTTGGCGAAACCGCGTGGTTTAAGAAGCTGTGGCGCGGCAAGCTCGACAACATGGTCAAGCGGCTGAATGCGGAAGGGTACGAGAATACGCCGTACCGTGACAAAAACTGGTGATTCTGTTTTGAAATAAACGCGCTCGTCAGCGGAAAGGCTGGCGGGCGCGTTTGCATTTGCGCACAATTGACGATGCTTGAAAATTGTGCTATATGCCCCGGCGTGGCGCAGAAATTGACCATTTTCTTGCTGTCGCGAACGCCGGGGGGATGGCTGTCATTTGGTTCTTCACGGAATCTTGGGGGAAGAGCAGCTTGAGGGCGCGTCTGCGGACGCGCAAAGATACTGGCAGGGACGCTTCGCTGCCTGCGCCTTTGTTGGCGACTTCCTTGGGATTTGTCGGACGAGGAACAGTTGGGGCGTTGCCCCAAACCCCACAAGGGACGCTGTCCCTTGACCCTGCAAGGGGCAGACGAAAAGGGACGAAGTCCCCCCTTGACCCCTTTTCGCGATTGAGTTGGTCGCGCTTTCATGCTCCTTCCGCGTGCAGCTTTTCGGTGCTTCGCCTAAGCCCTTGGTTGCTCCCCAAATTTTCCGTGAAGAACCCGTCATTTTGCGTACGGCTGACCGCAGTATGTGCAGCGCGGCGCGCTGCCGCGTCGGCCGCTGTTCTTCGCGCCGCAGCCGGGGCAGATCCACTGCACGAATGTGCCCTCCGGCGTGTACAGCGCAACCGTGCGCGTCGCAGCGTTAATCTGCAGGTTTTGCAGGTATCCCGTGCCGATGAGCGATCTGAGCTGCTCAAGGGCTTTGCTGGAGGAGAGAACCGTGCCCAGCTGGTCAAAGGTCAGGCTTTCTTCGGTCAGCGGGAGGAGCGCGCCTGCGATACGGCGCGCGCAGGCTCTGCGGTATGCATGGCGAAGAATGCGAAAGACAGGCGTTATGAGCGCAGCGAATAGGAAAATACCCATCACGCCGGACAGCGTTTTCCCCTGCGAAAACATCGTTATCGTCGCGGAGACAGCCGCCGCCGCAAAAATGGCACAGACCAGCACAACGGGAATATCCGTTTTTTTCTTGGCGACAGCCTTTGCGCTCAAGTATGGATTGGTGATGTTTGTCATTGCGCGTCTACCGCCGCCTGACAGGCTTCAAATGCTTCGTAGGGATCGCCGCCGCTTAGTACCGCCACGATGCCGTCGCCGTAATCTTCCATATAGCTGTGCGGCATGGCGAACAGGTAGAACAGCTCGTTCTCACCGGGAAGAACGTCCTCCACCAGGTTGCAGGAGCGGCAGGAGATATAGAACTCGTCTCCATCCAGATCGAGGCGGAACTGCGCATAGTAGATCTCGTTGTTGACCAGCGTGGTGAACACGGCCATCTTTTCAAAGACCTCCCGGGTTCCGTGAATCGGCGCGTCCACGGACACGGACAGCATATCATCGTAGATATAAACGGTTATAAAGGCGTATTCCATCGAGTTATCGACGGAAAAGGGCACGGTGAAGGTATAGTCGTCATATTCATAGGGAAATTCATTTTCTTCCAGAAAATTCTTCACCAGACTGGCCATTTGATCCTCTTTGCTCATCGGAACAGAATCGGCGAAGGCCACGGAAAACATCAGCAGTGCGGTCAACAGGAAAACGATTATTTTCTTCATGGGGGAAAATCCTCCTCTTTTTGTTTGATCAATGAAAAAGAAATGACGGTCGCTCGTTCCGCGTAGCACAGCGCAGTGCTTCATTCAGAAACGGCATTATTTTGCGGATTCTTCCGGCGCAAAATGGATCAGCATAGAGCCAAAATAGTCCATATCGCAGCCTTTTTCCGTGGGCACGATGTACAGCGCCTGTGTGTAATAGTTGATGACAATGCCGTCGACCTCACCCGCTTCTGTGGGCGCTTTGCCAAAGACCCATGTGAGACCGGGAATATCCGCGCCTGCTATGACCAATTTGACGGTGCCGTCCTCATGGAAGAGAAGGGAATACTCATAATTGCCCAGCTGCGCGGCGGTCATGTTGTAGCCGCTTACATCCGCGTCAGTCATGACGTACTTCTTTTCCAGCATGATTTCGCCGGCGGCGGGTTCGGGCGTGCCTGCGGGATTGAATTCCGCAGTTGGTTCGGCGGCCGCTTCGGGGGCATCGCCGGTACGCTCGTACCACAGCGTGAGGTCGCTCATTTCAAGGCTGAGCGTTCCATCCTCGCGCAGCGTGACGGCAGCCTCGCCGTTCAGGATGGAGATGAGCAGCGTGAAATTGTCCATGCGGCAGGACAGACCGTCCAGCGTCGTACCATGCAGGGTCAGGTCGCAGGTAGTGCCGTAAATAACCAGCGTATCCCCCGCCATTTCAGCGGCTTCAGCGGGCAGCGTGATGCCGTCCGCTGTGACGCGCGCAAGCGTCCAGAAGCCCCTGAAATCGTCGATAATGGCGCTTTCGTTGATGCTCGGGACGGCCGTGCTTGAGGCTTCCGGCTTCTCGCGGCTGAACGCCATGGTCACGTCGTCCGTGGAAACCGTGAGGAGCGCGTCCTGCAGCGTGAACGATATGCCGTCCGCCATGAGCACGCCGCTCTGCATGGTGCAATGGATGCTGTCCACGTCGCCGTTCGTGTTCATTTCAGCCGCGCCGTCCGCGCCGAGGGTGAAGGTCACATCCAGCCCCATGTCAGCCAGCGGATAGGGTGTGCCACCTATCTCCATGCGCACGCCGTACCACACGCCCAGATATTCATCGGGAATGCCAGCGTTCTGCGCAACAGGTTCGGGAATGGGGGTGGGTTTAGGCGCAACTTCGGGTTCAGCCGCGCCTAACGTGCCGGACTGCGCGGGCGCGGCGGTTTCCACGCTCGCATCCAGCTTCAGGGTGGGGAGCAGCGCGGGCAAATCGGGCAGCGCGGGCTGCGCGTGGGCGCATGGCTCGGTGATTACGGTAACCTCGCTGCGGTTTTCGCTCCAGCTCTGGCAATTCTGAGCGTGCCTGAGGTTTTCTTCGCTCATGCCTTCGGGCACGCGCACGGTCAGCTTGGGCGCGACGTTCATCATCAGTCCCATGGGGGACGCGGTCAAATCGCAGCCGTCGAAGCAGATTTCGGCAAGGTTCGGGCAGTTGATGATGCAGTTTTCGCCGAAGTCCTTCATCTTGCTGGTGAAGTGCAGGCTGGTCAGGTTCTTGCATTCAGTAAACGCGCCGTATTCCACACGCTCCGCGTCGGCGACGAAGGAACTGAGGCCGGCAAAATTGAACGCCTGCTGGCCGATCCTTATGAGATGCTCGCCAAAGTACAGGTTGCCCAGCGGTCCCGCGCTGTCGAAGGCGTAGTTGTCGATTTCGCGCACGCTGTTGACGAAGATTACGTTGTTCAGGCTGCGGCAGAGCATAAACTGATTGCCGCCGGTGCTCTCCAGGGGCGCGTAGCAGACGAAGGTCTCCAGCTGCTGGCAGTAGGCGAGCATCATGTCCGGCAGCTCTTTGATTGTTTCGGGCAGCACCAGCGTGCGCAGGCGCACCCACTCGGTACGGTCACTCGTCACAGAGGAATCTGTATAGTCATGGCACGCGTCAAAGGCGTTGTAGTTTTTGAAGCCTACCACGGTTACGCCGTTGATTTCGCGCGGCACGACCACATCCACGTCGGTTCCGACGTAGGCGGCGATCAGACCGGTATCCGGATCAAACTCAAAGTTCTCGGCGGGAGTCGGCTCGAAGGGCATCTTTACGAATTTGCTTACTTCGCCTTCGCGCAGCATGGGGTCGTACCATGGGCGCTGGAGCGTCTCGTTCCACGCGGCAAGCTGCTCATCGGTCGCGTCGGCAGGCAGACGCAGCTCGGCGCTTGTGCCCTCGACGGCGGAAAGCGGGAAACTGCCGGCGGTGGGGATGACCATCTTCGTCAGCTTTGTGTTTGCGAAGGCTCTCTCGCCTACGGAAGCGGCCGCGTTCAGCTGTACACGCTCCAGCGCGGAGCCTTCAAACGCGCCCGCGCCAATGGCGGTCACGTTCTGTATTTCGGCGCTTGTCAGCGCAGTATTGGCAAACGCGCCCGCGCCGATGGCGGTCACGTTCTGCATTTCGGCACTTGTCAGCGCGGTATTGGCAAACGCGCTGTCGCCAATTTCGGTCACGCCCGCGCCCAGCGTGAGCACGGTCACGCCGCTGCCCTCAAACATATGCGCCGGGATTGCGCCGAATTCGACGGTCACGTCGCTCAAAGCGGGCAGATTTGCAAACACGCCTGCGGGGATGATCGCCGGATCGCACTGAATCACCAGCTTTTTCAGTCCTGTCAGGCCGTCGAGCGCACCTTTGCCGATGGTGGTCAGCGAGTCGGGCAGGGTCAGGGCTTCCAGCTGCGTGCAGCCCGCGAACGCCCGCGCGCCGATGGTGGTCACGGAGTCGAACAGATCCACATTCCGGAGGGAACTGTTCATGAAGGCCTCCGCGCCGATGGTGGTGAATTCGTCGTTGTGGGCGACGGAGAAGTATTCGATGGTCTGGCTGCCCTTGAACACACCGTCGCCCAGACCGACCACCGCCTCCTTTGAAACGGTGAGATGGGGGTGAATGCGCGTCCTTGTGCCGGTGTATTCGGTCAACACGCGGTTTTCGTACCGATACGCGCCCTTCTCAGGCGATTGGGCAGTCGGGTCCTGCGCGCGCCACACGCGGCAGGGAAGCCCAAGCGCGTCCACATACGCCTGCCACTGCTGCATCTCCTGACGCGTGCCGTGTGCGTTCAGGTCGATGTCGTACAGATAATCGCAGCCCGCGAAGACGTCCTCGCCCAGCGTGGGCGCGGTCAGGCTTTCCAGAACGATGTACTGAATGTTGTAGTCGCCCTTGAAGGCGCGGGAGCCAATTGACTCAAGCGTCGAGGGCAGATAGAGATTGCCACCCATGTTGCTGCAGGCTTCAAACGCGCTTTCGCCGATGGTTTTAAGCCCCTCGGGCAGCGTCAGAAAGCCTTTGATGCCGGCAAAATAGAAGGCGTATGCGCCGATATGTTCCAGCCCCTCAGGAAGCTCCAGAATGCTGCTCTTGTAGGCGTTGTAAAACGCGCTGTCGCCGATGAACTTCAGCGTGGAGGGGAAGTGAACGCGGGCCAGCGTTTCGCAATTATAAAACGCGCGATCGCCGATGGTTTCCAGCCCTTCAGGCAGTTCCAGCAGCGCCAGATAGGTGTGCTGCGCGAACGCCTCGGGACCGATGGCCTTTACCGGCGCGCCGCCGATGGTTTCGGGGATGGACAGATAGGTGGCGTAGCCGTTGTAGGAGGTAATCGTGCCGGTGGAAGCGTCGAAATCGAACTCCGATTCCACATAGCCGTTGTTTTCCACAATCACGGCGTTTTTGCCGCTGGGCTGGACGCTTACTTCACTGCCGGCATTTTCAAACGCCGCTATATAGGCGTCTAGCTGGTCGTCCGGGACGTAAGCTGTCGCGCCCTCGGGCAGAAGGCTGAAGCAGTCAATGTCGATTGCAGGGCATACACCCTCAAAGGTAATCTTGCGCAGCGATTCGCAGTATCTGAATGAAGCGTCGCCGATATAGCGCACGCCTGCGGGAATGGTAACTTCCGTCAGCGCCGTGCAGCTGAAGAAGTTCATGCGGTTGATGACCACAAGGCTCTGGGGCAGGGAAACGCGGGTCAGGTTGTCGCATGTGCTGATGGCGTTGCTTCGAAGCTCCAGCACGGTTTCGGGCAATGTCAGCGAGGTGATGGTTTCCCCGCGGAACACGCTGACACCAATCACATCCACCGTGAAACCGTCCAATTCGCCGGGCACAACCACGTCGCCGCCCGCGCCGTTATAGCCGCGGAGTATGCCGTAGTTCGCGTCATAATTCCAGTCGGCAGCTTCGCCCGACGCTGTGACGCAGGTCACCAGCATCAGCAGGAAAAGAACCAGGCATAGCCTTCTTTTCATGAATTGATTCCTCCATTTCTTCATCATTGTATTAGAAGACAAACGTGTTAAATCCGTATTCCTCCATCAGTTGCGCAAAAAATGTTTGATTGCCGAAGCCTTTTCGCAGCACCCCTTGGGATCGTCTTTTCATGGCGGTCGCTCCTTTCTCACAGCGCATCCAGCGCGGCAGTCAGATAGGCGTGGGTAACGGAAGCATAGAGGAAAGCATCAATCAATCGATCCTGCCGGACAGTCATCACCCGGTGCGCCAATTCCGGATCGACGTTTTCATCACACAGCAGCACGAATTTGCAGTTCGGCATCACCTTGCGTACGCACGCGATCAGATTCAGTCGATTTTCCAGCGTGTAGGCGGGAAGACGGCTGACCTCCATCAGCAGAATATCCGCCTGCATGACCCGGCAGAGTGAGAAGGTATCGCTGGTTTTTCCGGGCAGAACCTGCTCCACGCGGAACTCTCCTGTTTCCGCAAGCGTCCGTGCGACGGCCTCTGATAAAAGCATGTTTTGCATACTGACAACGATGCTTCTCATAGAACTCCCCCCTTATACGTTAAGAATAGCAGAAATGAAAGTGCTGCACATCAACCAAATGGCTATTTTTCGCACCAAACAAAAAGATTCTTCACGGAATCTGGGGAGAAAGAGCAGCTTGGGGGCGCGTCTGCGGACGCGCAAAGTTACTGGCAGGGACGCTTCGCTGCCTGCGCCTTTGTTGGCGACTTCCTTGGGATTGGTCGGACGAGGAACAGTTGGGGCGTTGCCCCAAACCCCACAAGGGACGCTGTCCCTTGACCCTGCAAGGGGCAATTGCCCCTTGACCCCTTTTCGCGATTGAGTTGGTCGCGCTTTCATGCTCCTTCCGCGTGCAGCTTTTTAGCGCGTCGCCTAAGCCCTTGGTTACTCCCCCCAACTTTCCGTGAAAAACAAACAAAAAAGCCGCCCGCAGGCAGCTCTTTTACCATGTTATTCAGTTTTTTCGGTTCAGGATCACCAGTCCGATTTCCCGCGCCCGCACGGCCAGCTCGGTACGATTTCTGAAGCCGGTCTTTTCCAGCATGTTGAGGATGTGCGTCTTAACGGTTGCCACGGACATGTGCAGTCGCTCGGCAATCTCCTGATTGGTGTCGCCGCCGGTCATTTCGCGCAGCACCTCCAGCTCGCGGCTGGTGAATTGATAGCTGCTGGCAAGCCCTAATTGCAGCTCCGGCGTTGCGTCCGGATAGACGGATTCGCCCGCCATCGTGCGCGTCATCACGTCCAGCAGGCTTTCGCGCTGCTCCTCCTTGTACCAGAAACTCTCCACGCCAATCTCTCGCGCGCGGCTCAGGTAGGAGCATTCCGGCATGGAGGTCACGATAATGATTTTCATCTGCGGGAAGGTACGCTTGATCCGCTCCGCTGCGTCCAGCCCACTCTCGCCGCCGCGCGTGACCACGTCCATGAGAATCAGATCCACGGGAAAGCGCAGGCAGTATACGTCCGCCAGCGCGGCATTGTCGATGGACAGCGCCACCTCGAAGCGCTCCGAAGCCTGAATCCGCAGTTCAAACAGCTCGCGGGGCATGGTCTGATCCTCAACAATCATGACTTTGTATTTCATGGAATCCCCTGCCTCCCCTCGAAAAATGTCAGCGTCAGTTCAAAACGCGGGGCGTGAGCAACCTCCATCGCGCCGCCAGCGGCTTCCACCCGTGCGCGCAGCGCGGTCAGACCGCTGCCTTCGACGATGGGGCCTGCCGGCGTGCTGCCGTCGTTGAGATAACGAACGCGCCAGCCGGACGCGGTTTTCCCGCCGATAATCTCCAGCCGTGTGCCGCCCGCGTGGCGAACCAGATTCGTCAGGCATTCATGGGCGGCGATTTCTACAAGCTGCGCGCTCTCCGTGTCCTCCGCCGGAAATACGCCGCGGCGCTCGATGGTCACGCCGATGGCGCGCGCGGCGCGGGCAAGCTGATCAAATGTGTCGACAGGCTGTTCATCCGCATATTTTCCCAGCAGCAGCCGAACGTTCTGCCGCCACACGGCGCAGACGCTTTCCGCATCGCCCTGCGCGCCGGAGAGAAACTGCCGGGTCTGCAGGAGCGCGCGGCCAATCTGGTCGTGAACGCGGGTCTTGGCGCGCAGAATCTCCTTTTCCCGCGTCGCTTCCTGTACGTCCTGCCCATATTGCCGAAGCCGCCGGTTCATGCCTTTCAGGCGAAGATTGTCCTTTTCCACTTCCCGCTGGAGCCGCGCTTCCTCGGTGATATTCGTGCCGGTGATTTGGTAAATGTTTTTTCCTGCCATCTCCATCTGTACGCGCTCAAAGCTCCATGTCTGGCCATTCTCCAGCGTGACGATAGGCTGCGATTCAATCGCTTTCCAGAAAACGTTCGCGTTGAGCAGCGCTTCTCCCGTGAGCAGATGACTCAGTTCGTCCATTTTGAGGTTCTTCAGGCAGGGCAGCCCGTTTTCCCACGCAAAACACAGCGCGCTTGGCAAATGGTCACAGCTTTCCTTGATGGAAACCGGCGAAAGCTGCCGCCTGCTTTTGCGCCGCAATAGAAGCAGTGAAGAAAGGCTGAGCACCGTGAGGAGCAGCGCCGCAGCCGTCCACGGCGCAGGCGAGAGCGCCGCGCTTTCCGGCAGCCGGGAAAGCAACATGGCCAGTGCTGCAAAATCCAGCGAAACGATGGTCAGGCAAATTGCAAACACAAAGGGCCGATGGCAGCGCACGGCGCTCATGCAGCCGAACAGACCGGCAACCGTTCCGGTTAGCAGCAATGTGCACATCAAACCGGCGTAAAGCGGAGTCATGCGCACTCACCTCCCAGGTCAAAAGCGAGCGTTGCACACAGCGCGCCGTCCGCATCGTCAATGGTTATCTTCCCCAGAACCTTGTATTTGTCCACATTCGGCAAACCTGCCGCGTCTTCCATCATCAGGCGAATGGAAAAACGCCTGCCGCATTCCACGCGCACCATCAGCGCGCTGAGCGAGGGCAGCGCGGCCTCCAGACAATCCTCGAAGAAGTCGTAAGCGCTCTGCGCATGGCAGCTGCATACGCTGTCTGTTCCTTCCTGATGGAGCGCGCAGACAGCGCCGTACTGCGTCAAATAAGTCAGCGATTCTCGGAGGCAGTGGGTCAGCTCGTCCGCGCGGACGACCGCTTTCTTATCGCAAATCAGCGCAAGATTGACCCGCCGCTTGACATACGCGCCCAGCAGACAGATCTGCTTTAATTTTTGAATATCCAGATTTTGAACGCTTTCTTCGCCCCGAAGCTGGTTGATTTGAAGCAGCTGAGGCTGCACGAGCGCAATCATCTCGTCCATGAGCCGATTTTTTTCTTCAATCTGCGCGCGCTGACGCTTCAGCTCGTTTTCCGCCTGAATCAGCTCGTTTTCCTCCGAAAGCCGGGTGTTGATTTCGGCAAGCTGCGCCTGAATCCGATTGATTTTCGAAATATCCTCCACCCAGTACACGCGCCCGTCCTGCACCGGCGCGCTTTGCAGCCGCGTGTCCGCGTTCAGCAGAATCGCCTCGCGCGCTGCTGCGTCCAGTTGACAGGCGGTGAGCTCCGGCGCATTTTTCGCGCGGTAGATGGGGACGCCCTGCTCGTCCACAATCTGCGCGGTAACGGTGGATTCGGAAAAGAAATAGCGGTAATGGTCGTTGGTTGGCAGCAGCCCCACCTGCAGGCAGCTCTCCCAGAACGCCGCAAACGTCAGGCAGCAGCATTCCGGTATCTTGTGGAACGTGTAGATGTTAGCAAAACTCAGCGCGCACAACGCAAATCCGCCCAGAAATACACAGAGTGGCACCCATGCGTATCGCCTGCTTTCAGACACGCGGCACTTGCAATAGATAACAGCCCCGGTTGCCAGCAGCAGAACGACAATCCACGCCATGGCGAGATAGTACACCCAGCCGTGAATATAGTCGGCTGATAGCGTTGCAGCGCCCGGCGCGGCACGGAAGGCCATCTGGTGCAGATCGTTGGTCAGCACGCCGCCAATCAGGCATATCGCCGGAAGAAACAGCAGATACCACCGGAGCGAAAACGTGTCGCCCTCGCGCCGCCCAAGCTGCAGCGCGGCGAACAGGCTGAACAGCGGCGCAAGAATCTGCGGCACATAATACAAATACCACAGATAGCGTGTAACGGCATCGTCGTTGAAAAAGCGATATTTGACCGTACGCAGGAACAGCCACAGCACGGCCATGGCGCATCCAAGCAGCAGCCAGCGCCGATCACAGCGGTGCAGAATCCTGCGAGATATGGAAAAGCCCCAGCCCATGGCCAGACCGATGTAAATCAGGTTGGTCAGCAGAAAGAAAGCGGCAGAGGGCAGCGGAGCGCCCACGCGATCCGCCTGGCGAAAAAAACCGGCAAGAACGAACAGACCAAGCGCAAGGCAGAGCTTCGCAATGGATTTTCGTTTTGCGGCAGCCATATATCCACCTCCTGCCCATATTTGAAAGCACGAATATTATACTATTTCCAGATTCACCTGCGCCATCTGCTTGCGCCTTTTCATCTGGAAATAGTATTATACCATACAAGCGCCTGAAAAACCAGTGTTTTCAAGACAAACGAACGGGCAGGCGTCTTTCGTAGACTGTCCCGCACTGGTTTATCCGCATGGTATGCCTTGTTCCTCCGCAGAGATAGGCAGTGTCAGCTCGATCACGGTTCCGTCTTTGCCGCTCTCCGTGATGCGCACGCTGCCGCCGTGGAGATGAGCGATTTCCCAGACCAGCGATAAGCCCAGCCCCACGCCGCCCTTTTCCCGGCTGCGTGACTTGTCCACTCGGAAGAAAGGCTGAAACACGCTTTCTCTGAAGTTTTCCGGGATGCCGCAGCCTGTATCCCTGACCTCGATCACCGCGCTGCTGCCCCGGCGCGACGCGGCGACGCGTACGCTGCCGCCCGGATGATTGTATTTTACGCCGTTCTCTACCAGGTTGAAAATCGATCGATATACAAGCACGTCGCTGCCGGTAATCCAAAGATCTTCGCCGGATTGAGAGAGCGCCACGCCGCTCTTTTCCGCCAGCGGCGACAGATCTGCCAGCACCTCCTCAATCATGGGGGCAAGCTGGATTTTGTCCGTGCGCGGCACAGCCTTCAAGTCGCTCATATCCAGCAGCGTCCGCACCATTTTGGATAGCCGCTCGGTCTGCTCCCGCAGCATGGAAATCGTTTCTGCGGTTTCCGGACGATTATCTCCGTGGTCTGTGGCCATGTACAGATCCAGCCGCGCCTGCATCAGCGCCAGGGGCGTGCGCAGCTCATGGGCGGCGTTGCCCACAAACTGCTGCTGTGCGTCGAACGCCTGATTCAACCGCAGCAGCATCTGATTGATGGCACGGCTCAGCCGGCTGAACTCCACGGCCTCATCCTCACTGAGGGTGATTTCCGTCAAACTCTGCAGCTGCACGCGTTCTGCCTTCGCGGTAAAACGCTTCAGCGGCTTCAGCGCCTTTCCGCTGACGAAATACGCCACTGCGCCGCCCAGCGCCGTCACCGCCAGCGCGATGTACCAGCCGCGAATGCAGAAACTGTGCTTCGCGCCGCTCAGCTCCAACACGAACTCTCCATTGAAGCGCTCCGACAGATCCTTCCACTGCTCGTCAGGAATGTCGACGCGGACGGCCTGCGGATCCTCCTGCACATAGTGCATCACATAATTGCCGATGGAGTCCATATAGGCATGACCAGAAGAGCACAAAAGCGTTTTCATGGTCACGCAGGCAGTCGCCAGCAGCAGAATGGTCAGCAGTGTGATTCGCCATTGCAGAGAAAGGCGTTTCAAAAGTCGTTTCATGGCTCACGGCCTCCCATCAGATAACCCTCGCCGATGCGGTTCAGAATCGGGTCATAGCCCAGCGCCGCTTTCAGCTTTTTGCGCAGGGATGAGATGTGCACCCGGATGGAGTTGCTGAAGCTGTTCACGCTGCCGTCCCACACATGCTCCATCAGCTCCTCCTGGCTTACCGGCCGTCCCTGGTTAAGCAGCAGGTATTCCAATATGCCGTTTTCCTTGCGGGTCAGCGCGACGACCTCGCCCCTTACCTGTGCCGTCCGTTTTACCGTATCGAAGGACAACTCCCCGCAGCGCAGCACCGCGTCGTGCTGCACAAAGCTGCGCCGGGTCAGACTGCGCACCCGCGCCTCCAGCTCCTCCAGATGAAAGGGCTTGACCAGATAGTCGTTGGCGCCGCAGTCCAACCCTTCCACCTTGTCGCTGATTCGGCTGCGGGCGGAAAGAATCAGCACACGGGTTTCCCGGTCCTGCTCCCGCAGCGTTTTCAGCAGATCCATGCCATCCCGTCCAGGCAGGTTCAAATCCAGCAGAAGCAGGTCGTACTTCTCCGTCAGCAGCCAGTCCAGCGCGGAATCGCCGTCATAGCAGGCATCCACCTCGTAGCCCTTTTGCTTCAGGCTTTTGACCAGCGTGTCGCACAGTGCCCGCTCGTCCTCCACAATCAAAATCCGCATACTGCGCCTCCTTTGCGCTCGTGTGATCATGTCCAGTATAGCATATCGGCATAAAATGCGCATAAAATTTTCTGTTTTAACGTAGATTTTACCCCCGCTATCGTATAATGAGCCTGCGAGAAGACAAAAGGAGGGAAGCTTCATGAATCTCATTTCATCGGCTGCGGGCAGGCGCGTCGTGAGGCTGGGCGTGCTGATACTGGGCGCGGCGATGCTGATTTACGGCGCGCAGCGGGGCGAGGCCGCCACGGTGCTGTCCAAGGCCGTCCGAATCTGCCTGGAGTGTGTGGGCATTGGATAAGAAGAAAAAAACTTCGAAGGCTCCGCCCGTTTCCGGATTTCTCGCCCGGTTTCGGGGATTTGCGCAGGCCTGCGCTGCGCTGCTGACAAATCCGCACCTGCCCAATCTGCTTAAGGGGCAGATTTACCGGGGAAAGGGCAAGACCGTCTGCGTGCCGGGGCTCAACTGCTACTCCTGCCCTGCCGCAACAGGCGCGTGCCCCATCGGGGCGGTGCAGTCGGTAATCGGCTCGTCCAAATTCAAGTTTTCCTATTATGTAACAGGCACGCTGATTCTGCTGGGGGTACTGCTGGGGCGGTTTGTGTGCGGCTTTCTGTGCCCTTTTGGGTGGTTTCAGGAGCTGATTCATAAGATTCCATTGCCCAAGAAGAAGCTGTCCACGAAGAAGCTCAGACCGCTGCGGTATCTCAAGTACCTGATTCTGCTGCTGACGGTGACGCTGCCGCTGATTTTCACCAACGAGGTGGGGATGGGCAATCCCTTCTTCTGCAAGTACCTGTGCCCGCAGGGCGTACTGGAAGGCGCGATTCCGCTGTCCCTCGCCAGTGAGAGCGTCCGAAGCGCACTGGGCAGCCTGTTTACATGGAAGAGCGTCGTGCTGGGCGCAGTGGTCGTCTTGAGCCTGCTGTTCTATCGCCCGTTCTGCAAGTGGCTATGCCCGCTGGGAGCGTTCTACGCGCTGTTTAACCGGGTATCGCTGACGGGAATGCAGGTGGACGCGCACAAATGCGTTCACTGCGGCAGGTGCGAGAAAGCCTGCAAGATGGACGTGGACGTGACGAAGACACCGGATCATCCCGAATGCATCCGCTGCGGCATGTGCGTCAAGGCGTGTCCCACGGGCGCGGTCAGCTTCCGCTGCGGGCTGAGCCGCGGGGCAAAGGAAAAAGAGAATCCAGCCGGCAAAAAAGCCGTGGAGAAATAATCCCAGAAAAGAAACGGAGGACATTTTCAATGAAGAAGACCTGGATTGCGCTGCTGCTGGCGCTGTGTATGCTGACCACCATAGGAGCGGCTTCCGCCTGCTGCACTTCCGCCTGCTGCACGAAGCCGTCCGGAACGGACGAGGCACAGACCATGGAGGAAACCTGCACCTGCATCATCGATGGCAAGGCCATGGATGACTGCGCCTGCATGACGGGCATGTGCGATGAAAAGTGCAGCTGCGGGGAAAAATGCGACTGTGCCGAAAAGAAGCTGGAAATGCTGACTGCCGAAATGAACGCCGTGTTCGAGAAAAACATGGACCTGTGGAACCGGTTCTTCGGCATGATGGACAAGCAACCCGACATGGGCATGAGTTACGCCGATTACCTGACGGAGCAGCTGGAACTGAAGAAGGAAAAGTTCACGGAGGATGAGTACAAGCTACTTCAGCAGGACATTGAGACCATCCGTCGGCTGGACGAAGAGATGGAAAGGCTCATGCCAAAAGACGACGTGACGGCGGGCTCGGACGTGGCGCTGGAGAGCGGCGTGGTGACGGCGGGCGGCGGCATCGTCATGGGCGGCGAAGGGATGATGATGACGGACGGCGGCATGGATGACAAGGACATGCGTGTGGAAGATGATTCGTCCGAGAAGTTCCCTGCTTTCCAGGGCATGGATTTAGACGGCAATCCCGTGAGCAATGAGTTGTTTAAGGAGAATTCCGTCACGGTGATCAACTTCTGGTTCTCTGCCTGCGCTCCCTGCATCGGGGAACTGGGCGAGCTGAACGCACTCAACGAAGAACTCAAGCTGAAGGGCGGCGCGGTGATCGGCATCAACGCGGACACCATCGGCGGCGACGAAAGCATGATCATGGAAGCCAAGAACATTCTGGAAAAGAAGGGCGCCATGTATCAGAACATTTACTTCCCTGCGGACAGCGAGGCAGGAAAGCTGACCTACAGCATCACGGCGTTCCCCACCACCGTGGTGGTGGACCGCAACGGCAACATGGTGGGCGAGCCAATTCTGGGCGGCATCAACAGCGAGAAGCAGATGAAGGCGCTGCAGACCATGATTGACGAGGTGCTTGCCCGAGACGCGGCGATGCTGGACAAGGACATGCTGATGAAGCCGGACGGCAAGTAATCGCCGAAGCGGCGCAGGCAGCATCCTGTGCGAAAGCAATTTCCTGCTTGTGGGGAATTATCTCTATAAACGCGCTCGTCGGCGGAAAAGACCGCCGACTGGTGAACTTTTTCGATAAGCTGCGGCGTCTCTCTCAGCGTGAGGGAGACGCCGCTTCGGCATTCATCCAGAAACAGTACCCGCAGACAATCCCGCCGCGGATGCAGGAGTCGCACAATCATCCCCCGCGCCGCCAGCATCCATCGGCGGTGCTTTTTCATCCCCTATTTGACATTTCCCGCAAAAGCAGTATAATAAAATAGAGATTCGCATCTATCACGCAGAATCCCGCCATCAACACGCAAAACGAGGGACATCATCATGCCAATCCGCATTCCGAACGACCTGCCCGCCGCCAGCGCGCTGCGGAGCGAAAACATATTCGTTATGACCGACACGCGCGCGAAAACGCAGGATATTCGCCCGCTGAAAATCCTCCTGCTGAACCTGATGCCCACCAAAATCGCCACCGAAACGCAGCTGGCGCGCCTGCTGGGCAACACGCCGATTCAGGTGGAGCTGGAGCTGCTGATGGTGAAGTCCCACGTCGCGAAAAACACGTCCGAGGAGCACATGCTCGCGTTCTACAAGACGTTCGATCAGGTGTGCGGCAAGACGTATGACGGCATGGTCATCACCGGCGCGCCGGTGGAGCGGATGGCGTTCGAGGACGTGGAATACTGGGACGAACTGTGCGCCATCTTCGAGTGGACGAAAACGCACGTCACGTCCACGTTCCACATCTGCTGGGGCGCGCAGGCGGGGCTGTATTACCACTGGGGCGTGCCGAAATACATGATGGAAAAGAAGCTGTCCGGCGTGTACCGCCACCGCGTCGTGCATAAAAACAGCATCCTCTTCCGCGGCTTTGACGATACGTTCATGGTGCCGCACAGCCGCTACACGACCGTCCGCCGGGAGGATATATTGGCGCATCCGGAGATGAAAATCCTCGCCGAAAGCGACGAAGCGGGCGTGTATGCCATTTCCACCCACGGCGGACGGCAGATTTTCATCACCGGTCACAGCGAATACGACGCGGACACGCTGGAGAAGGAGTACCTGCGCGACAAAGCCGCCGGTCTCCACCCCGATGTGCCCTGCAACTACTATCCCGATGACGACGACACCCGCGCGCCGATTTGCTCGTGGCGCTCGTCGGCAAACCTGCTGTACTGCAACTGGCTGAACTACTTCGTCTATCAGGCGACGCCGTACGATTTGAACCGCGTTGGCATTGTCGTCATGGATGATTTCAAGGAACAGCACGAATAAAGAACCGCCGCACCTCCAACCAAACGGAAGTGCGGCGGATTTTCTTTACCCTTCCTGCGCGCGAATCTTTTCCAGATAATCTTCGTAGCCGCAGTAGTAGTCGGCAATCGTGCCGTCGGGCTTGATTTCAATGATGCGGTCGGCGATGGTCGTGATAAACTGGTGGTCCTGCGACGTGAAAATCACGTTGCCGGGGAAGTTGATCAGCGCGTTGTTGACTGCCGTGATGGATTCCAAATCGAGGTGGTTGGTGGGCTGGTCGAGCATGAGGAAGTTCGCGCCGGAGAGCATCATGCGGGAGAGCATGACGCGCACCTTCTCGCCGCCGGAAAGCACGCTGACGGGCTTGTACACGTCGTCGCCGGAGAAGAGCATCCGGCCGAGGAAGCCGCGCATGTACGTTTCCAGCTGTTCGGGCGAATACTGGGCGAACCACTGCATCATGTTGAGGTTGCAGCCGTCGAAATACTTGCTGTTGTCCTTGGGAAAGTAGTTGGTGGAGATGGTAACGCCCCACTTGAAGCTGCCGCTGTCGGGCTTGATTTCCTCCGCGAGGATGCGGAAGAGGGCGGTCTGCGCCTGTTCGTTCGAGCCGACAAGGGCGATTTTCTGCCCCTTGGTGACGATGAAGGACACATCCTTGAGCAGCTGCACGCCGTCCTGCGTGTAGTTGAGGTTCGACACTTGCAGGATGTCCTTGCCCGCCTCGCGTTCAGGCGTGAAGCACACCCACGGATAGCGGCGGGAGGAAGCGGGCATCTGCTCAATGGTCAGCTGATCGAGCAGCTTGCGGCGGCTGGTCGCCTGCTTCGCCTTGGACTTATTGGACGAGAAGCGCTGAATGAAGGCTTGCAGTTCCTTGATTTTGTCCTCGCGGCGCTTCTTCTGGTCGTTCATCAGGCTCTGCATCATCTTGGAGGATTCATACCAGAAGTCGTAGTTGCCGACGTAGAGCTTGACCTGATTGAAGTCGATATCGACGATATGTGTGCAGATATTGTTCAGGAACCAGCGGTCATGGGACACGACGATCAGCGTGCCAGGGAAATTCATCAGGAAATCCTCCAGCCACGCGACGGAGCGGTTGTCAAGGTTGTTCGTCGGTTCGTCCAGCAGCAGGATGTCTGGATTGCCGAACAGCGCCTGCGCCAGCAGCACCTTGAACTTCTCGCCGCCCTTCAGGTCGCCCATGAGCATCGTGTGCATTTCAACGGGCAGCCCCAGACCGGTCAGCAGCGTCGCGGCGTCGGACTCGGCGTTCCAGCCGTCCATCTCCGCGAATTCGCCCTCCAGCTCGGCAGCGCGTTCGCCGTCCGCGTCAGAAAAATCAGGCTTCGCGTACAGCTCGTCCTTTTCCTTCATGATGTCGTATAGGCGCTGATTGCCCATGATTACCGTGTCCAGCACAGGATAGGCATCGTACTTGAACTGATCCTGCTTCAAGGTGGACAGGCGCTGCCCCGCGGGAATCGTCACCGTGCCGGTCGTGGGCTCCAGCTCGCCGGACAAAATGCGCAGGAACGTCGATTTGCCCGCGCCGTTCGCGCCGATAACGCCATAGCAGTTGCCCGGCATGAATTTCAAATCCGCACCCGAAAACAGCTTCTGACCCCCGAAGGTCAGGGAAACATTGCTTACCGTGATCATGGGTTTTCTCCTTACATTTCCGTGGTCGTTCCATTATATACAGACGTACCTTTCTACTATACCATATTCATCCCGGAAATGGAAGGGGGTAGGCGAAAAATCCATGGGGGTTCATGCGTTCGAGGGCGGTTGGCGCGGCTATGTGGTCGCGCCCATCTGGCGCGACAATGTGCAAGGGGGCGGAAAGAGCAGCTTGGGGGCGCGTCTGCGGACGCGCAAAGTTACTGCGCAGGGACGCTTCGCTGCCTGCGGCTAAGCTGCCCGGCTTGATTTTTCCTTTGGAATAGGCTGAACGGTGCAGCAGTTGGGGCGCTGCCCCAAGCCCCGCAAGGGACGCTGTCCCTTGACCCTGCAAGGGGGAATCCCCCCTTGACCCCTCCGCGCGATTGAGTTGGTCTCACTCCCATAATTCTTCCGCGTGTTTATCCGTGAACTTAACCCTCCGCCAGCGGAAGCTCAAACCAGAACGACGTTCCTTCGCCCTCCTTGCTGTCAACCCCAAACGGCACATCGTGCTTCTCCAAAATACTCCTGACAATCGACAAGCCCAAGCCGCTGCCGATAATCGCCCGCTTATGCGTCTCCTGCGTGCGGTAGTAGCGATTCCAAATTAGCGGCAGTTCCTCCGGCGCAATGCCCTTGCCGCTGTCGTGAATCGTCAGGCGCACCATCTTGCCGATGACCTCCTGATGGATTTCGACCGTCTTGTCCTCGCCCGTGTACGTCAGCGCATTGCCGACTAAGTTGTACACCACCTGCGCAATCCGCTGCTCATCCGCGATTGCCTTCACCTGCGCTGCCGGATGGAACACCACCTGATAGCCGTTCTGCTGCACCATGTGGCTCACGCGGTCGGTAATCGCCTGCACAGACGCGGTGAATGGGTACGGCGCGGGATTGAGCGCCAGCGCGCCCGTCTGCAGGCGGCTGAAATCCAGCAGTTCGTTGACCAAACTTGTCAGGCGCTGCGTCTCGTCGATGATCACCTGCATGTTCTCCGGCGTTGCCTCGCCGGGGATGTCGCGCATCATCTCGACGTAGCCGCCAATCATCGTCAGCGGCGTGCGCAGGTCGTGGCTGATGTTGGCAATCAGCTCGTGCTGCAGGTTCTCCACCTGACTTAACTCCTTTGCGGCGTATACCAGCGTGCCGTTCAGTTCCGCCATTTCGCGGTACTCGCAGCCATGCGGGGGAATTTCGTACTGCCCGCGCGAGAGGGAGTGCGCCGCTTCGCTTGTCTCGACGATGGAGCGCGTCACCTTGCGGGAAATCAGCATCGCCAGCAGCGTTGCGCCAAGGAGGACGATGATGGTGATAAGCATCAGCTGCGTCCGCAGGGTCGCGACGGTGCTGTCCAGCGGGGTGATGATGGAGTTGAGCAGCAGATACCCGCCTGTGCCGTCGGGGAGGGTGACGCGGCGCGCGCACAGCAGGCTCTGCTTCTTGTCGTCCTCCATCTTCGGCACGTTGCCGCGGAATTGATGGCTGTTGTATTGGTCGCCGCCGAATGGGGCGATGTTGAACAGCTCCGTCAGCGTATCACCGTTTTCGGGAATCATCGAGCACCAGAAGGACAAATCCCGGCTGCTCATGCGGTGGATGAGGCAGTAATGAATGTCATCCGACGACAAAAACACATGTTTGTCGCTGTCCAGCAGGAGGATGCAGACGTCATTCTGCTGCGCGAGCCTGTCCATCAGCGCGGACAGCTGCGCATTGCCGATGTTGCTCTCCACCGCGTCGGCGGCCTGGGTGATTTGCCGCGTTTTATCCCAGCGGTAGAAGTCGTCCAGCCAGACAATCTGCATCAGCCACAGGAGCGCAAGGACGAACGCGACAAACGCCGCCAAGTAAGCGAAAACTCGGCGGCGAATGCGGGGATGTTTTTTTTCTTTCGGATTTTTGCGCATAGCGAAACACCTCATGGTTTTTCGGATTCTCCCTCAATCAACACGCGGAAGAAGTATGCAGAAGTCACCAACTCAATCGCGCGGAAGGGTCAAGGGAGGAACTCCCTTGCAGGGTGCAGGGATAGCGTCCCTGCCGGAGTCCAGAGGCAGAGCCTCTGG
>CDZR01013852.1_pt1 | contig 29594 bp, 19 predicted proteins | sample 554781 | NCBI WGS metagenome assembly CDZR01 (sample SAMEA3182065, study PRJEB8094) | gut metagenome | biome: human; feature: gut; material: Stool; isolation source: human stools | place: Canada | collected 2013-01-28
AGTACGAGAGGACCGTGTTGGACTGACCTCTGGTCAACCGGTTGTGCCGCCAGGTGCACCGCCGGGTATCCATGTCGGGATCGGATAAGCGCTGAAAGCATCTAAGTGCGAAGCCGGCCACAAGATTAGATTTCCTCATGAGGGTCGTCAAAGACGATGACGTTGATAGGAGGCAGGTGTAAAGACAGCGATGTCAAAGCCGAGCCTTACTAATTGCCCGAAACTTGCCTCCGTCTCCGCTGCAAGGGACGTGGCTGCTAAAAGTTCGTACGAAAAATCATAACTTCAAGAGAAAGAAGTAAAGACGAAAAAGACCAAATAAAGCTATTAAATAGGCTCAAAAGTTGTCCAACCGATATTCTGGTGGTTATAGCGTTGGGGATCACCTCTTCCCATTCCGAACAGAGAAGTTAAGCCCAACCGCGCCGATGGTACTGCACACCCGCGGGAGAGTAGGTCGCCGCCAATTTCTTTTCAAGCCTCACTTGACATTGAGTCAGGTGAGGCTTTCTCTTTCTATTCTTAGCGTTCTAATCCAAATCATGAGATCTTTCTTTGGATATTACATTATTATATTACTTTAGAAGGGCCGTTTCGATGGTGTAAGCTATGCAGAAAGTACTTTTATGATTCATAATTTTAATTCTAATATTACTATGCATTATGGCATTAGAGAAAACATTAGTATTGCTTAAGCCCTGTACTTTGCAGCGTGGGCTGGCAGGTGAGATAATCAGTGTATTTGAGAAGAAAGGTCTACAGATTTGTGGCATGAAGATGATGCAACTCACTGACGAGACGCTTACCGAACATTATAAGCATTTGAGCGGCAAACCATTCTTTCAACAGATTAAGGACTCAATGATGACAGCTCCCGTTGTGGCGTTGTGCCTTAAAGGCGTTGATGCTGTGGCTGCTGTGCGTGCCCTCGCTGGCCCTACAAACGGACGTAGTGCTGCACCTGGCACGATTCGTGGCACCTATTGCATGAGTTTTCAAGAGAATATCGTGCATGCTTCTGATTCGCAGGAGGCTGCTGTCGTGGAGTTGAAGCGTTTCTTCCGTGACGATGAAATATTCGATTGGAAGCAGGCTACTTTCCCATTTCTGTATGCAGCTGATGAATTTTAAGGGATTTGCGTTGATTTGCATTGAGGCTTCTGATTGGACTATCTGCATCGTTTAAAAGGTCTCTTTCGTATATATTCGCTGATTGTTTTTCATCTTTTAGAGTGGACTTAATAAATAACTTAACTTGATGGAATTGGAACGCTTAGACGTAAAAGAAATGCGTTTACTAGTAACTAATTCTTGCTGAATAGTCCTTAAAATAGGCGTCCTCCGTTTTGAGTCGAAGGCTTGAAGCGGAGGACGCGCTGGGTTATAGTAGTTCCTCTCTTTTCGTTTTTCACAAGACGTTCCCTTCTTTCTTGCAAAGTCTTTTCTTTGTGGTGCTGATTCGTCATTGGGGTATTTGCGCAAGTGATTTCCTGCGTCCGTGAGTGGGGATTTTTTTTAATTCCACGTGGATGAAGGGGTTTCTTCTTGGTTTTCAAACGATAAGGTGTAGAGGGGTGAAGAAAAGGTTTTATAGAGGACAGAAAATGGTTGAAAAAAATATTTTTGTTTTCTTCTTCTGTTCAAAAGTTTTCCGTATCTTTGTCAACGTCTTTGGAGAACGAGCTTCGCTAGAACTCCTTTTTGTGATGAGCGAAGCAGCTATTGAAGAAACTATCTAGCACAAAGTAAACGGCTGACAATCAATGAGTTATAAGTAAAGCTTCTTCTGCGTGAAGGACGGGCTATTGCGTGCTATTGGAAGGCTCTGAAGTCTTTCTATAGACTACTGATGAAAGTGGAGCGCAACCAAAAAGTTTTCCATTTTGGAGAACTTTTGGAAAACTTTGTCGCTTGAAGTTATCCAAAAAAAGACACCTTTTTACTCTCAGATAAACCTTACAAACCGCTACACAGTATTCCTCAACCATGTGCACTGACAACTTTATCATTACCAAGCGCAACGGCAAGACAGAGCCGCTGAGTATAGAAAAAATTAAGACTGCCATACTCAAGTCATTTCAATCAAGGAATAAGAACATTGATGCCGAAGGGCTTAACCGCATAATGCAACGCCTTCGCTTCTGCAACGGAATGAGTGTGGAAGATGTTCAGAATCAAGTAGAGGTGGCGTTGATGGCTGAGCACCATTATGAGGTGGCAAAGTCGTTTATGCTCTACCGCAAGCGTCATGAAGATGATCGCGAGACTGCCGACAAACTGCGCTTCCTAATCAATTACTGCAATTCGACCAATCCTGCCACGGGTTCCAAGTACGATGCCAATGCAAACGTGGAAAACAAGAATATTGCCACTCTTATTGGCGAGCTTCCTAAGCAGGGATTTATCCGCTTAAATCGTCGTTTGCTTTGCGATCGTATTAAGGATATGTATGGCAAGGAGCTAGCTGATCGCTATATCTATTTGCTCAAGCACCATTTTATCTATAAGAATGATGAGACTTCGCTAGCTAACTATTGTGCCTCTATCACGATGTATCCTTGGCTGCTCAACGGCACGAAAGATATTGGCGGTAACTCAACGGCACCTACCAATCTGAAGTCGTTTTGCGGAGGCTTCGTCAATATGGTATTTATCGTTAGTTCCATGCTTTCGGGTGCTTGCGCCACTCCTGAATTTCTCATGTATATGAGTCATTTCTTGGAACTCGAGTATGGTTCGGAATACTATACCGAGGCCGACAAGGTAGTAGATCTCTCTACGCGCCAGCGCACTATCGACAAGGTGATTACCGACTGCTTTGAGCAAATCGTATATTCTATTAATCAGCCTACGGGGGCGCGCAACTTCCAATCGGTGTTCTGGAACATTTCATACTATGATAAGTTCTATTTCGAGAGCATCTTCGGAGAATTCCGCTTTCCCGATGGTTCGCGTCCTTCTTGGCCAGCTCTCGACTGGTTGCAGCGCCGCTTCATGAAGTGGTTTAACCAGGAACGCACTAAGGCAGTACTTACCTTCCCCGTAGAGACCATGGCACTTCTTTCCAAAGATGGTGATGTGATGGACAAGGAGTATGGTGATTTTACGGCCGAGATGTATGCTGAAGGTCATAGCTTCTTTACCTATATGAGCGACAATGCTGATTCTTTGGCTTCTTGCTGTCGTTTGCGCAATGAGATTCAGGACAATGGCTTCAGCTATACGCTTGGTGCGGGTGGTGTGAGCACCGGTTCGAAATCGGTACTTACAGTGAACCTTAACCGCTGCGTGCAGCAGGCCACTCGTGAAGGCCGTTCTTACGTGGAATACCTTGACAGCATAATCGATCTTATGCACAAGGTACAGATGGCTTATAATGCCAACCTCAAGGATTTGATGGATAAGGGTATGCTGCCGCTCTTCGATGCTGGCTACATCAACATCAAGCGTCAGTATCTCACGATCGGTGTGAATGGTATGGTGGAAGCTGCAGAGAGCCTTGGTATTACCATTTCAGATAATAAGGAGTATGAAGACTTCGTGGGCAATATCCTCGGCCTTATTGAGGGCTACAATCGCAAGTATCGTTCAAAGGACTTGATGTTCAACTGCGAAATGATTCCTGCCGAGAATGTAGGCGTAAAGCACGCCCGTTGGGATCGCGAAGACGGCTATTTCGTGCCTCGTGAATGCTACAATTCTTACTTCTACGTGGTGGAAGATACGAATACAGATATCATTGAAAAGTTCCGCCTTCATGGTCGTCGCTTTATTGAGCACCTCACGGGTGGTTCTGCACTCCACATGAATCTTGATGAGCATTTGAGCCAACCCCAGTATCGTCAGCTCCTGCGTGTGGCAGCAAAGGAGGGATGCAACTATTTCACCTTCAACATTCCCAACACGCTCTGCAATGATTGTGGTCACATCGACAAGCACCACTTGCATAAGTGCCCTGTGTGCGGATCGGAGAATCTCGACTATCTGACTCGTATCATCGGCTACTTGAAGCGTGTAAGCAACTTCTCGCTCGATCGCCAGAAGGAAGCTGGAAGAAGATACTATCAGCGCGTGGAGGAATAATCTTCGCGCCATAAGGAGGAAATGATCCATGCTGAAGTATTATAACCACGACATCGTGTTTCAGGAATATCCTGATGAGGTGACGTTGGCCATCAACCTTACGCTCTGTCCTAATCGCTGTGTGGGATGTCATAGCGCATTCTTGCGCGAGAACATTGGCGAGGAACTCACCGAAGAACGCCTTGCGGCTCTCATTGAGAGCAACGATGGAATTACGTGTGTGGGGTTTCAGGGCGGTGATAATGATCCGCAGACCCTCTTCGCCTTGGCGCGCCATATCCGCGAGAAGTACGAAGGGCGTATCCGTACGGGTTGGTATTCGGGGCGTACGTGGTTGCCCGACTTAAAGGCACTCTCCACTGCACTCAATTACGTGAAGATAGGCGGCTATTCGTCCAAACTCGGTCCCCTCTCTTCGCCCACCACGAACCAGCGCTTCTATCGCATTGAGCCAGATGGCCAGCTGACCGACCTTACCCTACGCTTTCGCAAGAAGCATGTATAAAGAAACCCTTCGGGGGCGACACCTATATATATAGGTATCGCCCCCGAATCATTTTTGAAGCACTCTTGTTTGTCAATATTCCACTTTGTCGCCTTTTTCTTCCCAGTCATTGAAAGGCGCTTGAGCTTCTTGGCGCATCATTTCTGCGGTGGGGAGCTTGCGCTCATGGATGGGGAGCGGCAGTTCTTGGTAGATAAAGGCATCGTCGAAACCGATGCGAGCCGCGTCATCCTTTGTCGCGGCAAAGTAGAGATGATCCAGGTGTGCCCAATAGATGGCGCCCAGGCACATGGGGCATGGTTCGCACGAAGAGTAGATATCATAGCCTGAGAGGTCGAAGTCTTGCTTCTTGGCACAAGCTTTGCGAATGGCTTGCACTTCGGCATGAGCCGTAGGATCGTGTTGCAAAGTTACGCGGTTTACGCCTTCGGCCACGATCTCTCCGTCCTTAGCAATCACGGCGCCGAAGGGTCCTCCGCCTTGCTTTACGTTTTCCACAGCGAGGTCAATGGCCCGCTGCATGAGTTCTTGCTTTGTCATAAATCTGTAATTTTAAGTCTTTTACGAAAGGTAAAGGTAGTCATTTCGTGGAATATCAAGCTCTCTTTTATGGACTATTTTGCACTTTTTTGTTAAAAAGTGCTCTTTATTACCTATTCTTTCTCCTCTATTACGCTATTTTATTGCAAAGGCTAGAAAGTATGGGTAACTTTGCATGTAGTTATTTACAGCAAAACATTAACAATTAAAACATTATAGCTTTATGAGAACAAGATTACTTACTTTCAAGTCGCTCCTCTTGATATGCGTATTGGCTATTGTTGGCGGAGCGCAGGCGTGGGCGCAGACCTACACTTACAAAAAGATCCTTTCTGAGGATGAACTTATTAGTGGTGGCAAATGCTTGATTGTATGTGAAGACCAAAATGTGGCAATGGCAGATCAACAAAAAAAAGGACGTAGTAAAGAGTCTGTCAAAATCAAAAATGGTCAAATAGAAATATCTTCTGCCCAATTGGAAAATACAAAGATTGTAGAGTTCACAATGGAGAAGAATAACGAAGGTAAGTGGACTTTCTTTGATCCAAAGGCAAAAGGCTATTTACAGTCGCCTGCGAGCAAGAATCAGCTTACGACAGCTACAAAAATTGAAAAAGGTTGTAATGCTACATTGTCATTTAATGGTGAAGGCAATGTTAAAATTCTTTTTGATGGAATTAGTACATCAAATTCAAATACATTGTGGTACAATACGCAAGCTGAGGAATATGATGGTTTTAGATGTTATGGAAGTGGAAGTGTAGGTTCAACTTTTAAAACCATTCAGCTCTATCGCAAGATAGCAAATACCTCCATTACACATGCAGGCTATTCAACTTTTTATAGTGAAGAAGCATTCTTGATGCCTACAGGTATTGTTGGTAATACGATTAATAGTAAAGATGGTTCGCTCGTGATAAATGCTGCCTATGAGGGCGGTGCAATAGTACCTGCTAAGACTGCTCTTCTCTTGAAAGGCGAAGCAAAAGACTATGTTTTGACCTTTGTAAGTTCAGACAAAACTGCTCCCGTCGACAACCTCCTTCACGGAACTACTACAGATGCTATGACTAATGCTGGCGAGGGTAACTATAAGTACTACAAGCTTTCATACGATGACAATGATGCCAATCTTGGCTTCTATTGGGGTGCTGAAAATGGTGCAGCCTTTATGAATAAAGCTGGTAAGGCTTACTTAGCTCTTCCCGTTACTGAAAGTCAGAGTATGGCAAAGGGATTCTCTCTTTCCGATTTGGCAAATGGCACTACCACCAGCATCCAGCAAGCATCTATCGCTGACAAAGCCTCTTCTATCTTCGACATCAATGGTCGCCGCGTGAGCACGCTCAATGGTGCTGCCAAGGGTGTGTACATTGTAGGTGGTAAGAAAGTGATGGTGAAGTAAGCAGGGCGAAAGAGGCTTGCTCTACTCACTAAGTAACATTATGAATAAAGAAAAAAGATCAGATACAATGAAGAAGATATATACTGCCCCTCAGACTATGGTCATCCGCATTCTGACAGAGGGAATGATGGCTTTAAGCACAAAAGATGAAGTAAGCTCAAAGCCACAACTCTCAGATCAAAAGGGCTGGGACGATGCTGAATGGAGTGACGTAGAGGAATAACGTTTTCTGTCGCGTTCGCTTGAAAAGATTAAAGGCTCACACCTTGAAATGGGGTGTGGGCCTTTGATGTTGTTGTAGGGGGATTGTTATTGGTTCTGTGGACGACGCGTCCCCGTTTACCCATTTCCATGTTGCAGTAAGGCTGTTGAGTGAAGATACAGTCTTATTTCAGGGAACGAGAATTGTCTTTCTGCATAGATGGACGTTCCCCCTTGCGAACGGGTGAATATGTAAGTTGTGAACGGAGTGCTCCGAACTTCGTCATTATCACGCTAAAACCTAGGTCTTTTCGTTTCTTGATGAAGACTTTCCCGTCGTACACAGGCCTGTGGTAGCTTTACCGCACGGCAGCGGTAGAGCTACCGCACGGCAGTGGTAGAGCTACCGCACGGCAGCGGTAAAGCTACCGGACGGCAGCGGTAAAGCTACCAATGGGCGTTGAACGATGGAAAGATGACGATCTGTGAATGGGAAGATGGGGATCTGTGAACGATAAAATCCTCTGCTCTACTTCGTTACGGGGTAAGGACTATAATGTGGACATGTCATGTAAGTTACTCATGCGATGAGCAGAGGGCGGAACTTAAAAATATATTCCTAAACAACTATGCGCGCAGGATTTTTATACGTAATGTGCTCAACCGGAAATATCCGCTGCCCCGTATCGGCTGAACCATCACTAATCAAGTGCTAACTTTAAAGGCAGTGGGGGCGAAGTGTCTCGCTTCGGCGCGGTGCTGAGTGGCTCTGTGCCGCGAAGCAGCGCTAAAGTTTTGCCACGTTTCGCCATTGAGCCTCTTGTGCCAAGCCGAAGCGAGACGCTTCGCCCCCACTGCCTATGGAGGCACAACATGCTCGTTCGAGATGTCGATGTGAAGACCGGTGCTATACTCGGGCGGCTTTTTTCACATTCTCGATTTGCATGAGTTCTCGGCAGATATTGTCAACATCTTCGGTGTCATAGACTGAGATTGTCATGCGTCCCTCGAAAATACCATCGTTGGTGTCGAGCGTAATGCGCTTCACAACGAAATGTGTGAGTTTGTGGAGCACATCGGCAATGGCATAGAGTACACCTTGTGCGTCGATGCCTTCAATTTCAAATTGTGCGTCAAAGCGCATCACTTTGTGTGTGTCCCAAGAGCAAGCAATGATGTTGTTGCCATAGCGTGTCTTGAGTTTTACGGCAGTTTCACAGCTGCGCTTGTGGAGCTGCAGACCGCCATCATCGGTGATATAGCCTAGCACGTCGTCGCCAGGGATGGGCGAACACGTGGGGTCTATTGTGCACTTGCAGAGCACCTCCTCGTTGAGTACGAGCACCTCTTTGCGGTTGAGATTTTTTGCCCACTGTGCATCGTCAAGAGCTTCGCCTGTGAGCGATTGGCAGTGTTGACTTCCATTTTTATTGTTGCCAATGAAGGAGGTGAGCATACTGATGAAGCCTTTGCTCTGCTTTCGTCCTTGGAGAAAGAGTAGGGTGTCATCGCCCAGCGTAATCTTGTCGTCGCCCAAACTGAAGAGGAACTCTTCGTTGGATATGGCATTGTAGTGGCGTCGTAGCTTGTCGAGCAGTCCTGTGGAGTACTCTAGGTCGTGGCTCGAGAGGAACAGTCGTAACACCTCTTCTCCGCGCTTTTGTTTTTCACGGCTTTCGCGGCGCAGGTAGGCTTGAATTTTTGCTCGCGCCTTGGCTGTAGTGGCAAAGTTGAGCCATTCAGACTGCACGTGTTGTGTGCGCGATGTGAGCACTTCTACTTGGTCTCCACTCTTGAGTACGTAACTCAGCGGCACTAGTCTATGATTGACTTTGGCTCCGAAGCAGTGTGATCCGAGGAAGGAGTGGATAGAATAGGCAAAGTCGAGCGCGGTGGCACCCTTGGGCATCGTCTTGAGTTCTCCCTTCGGAGTGAATACCATAATCTCTGAGGCATAGAGATTGAGCTTGATATTGTCGAGGAGGTCGAGCGTGTCGGGCTGTGGGTCGTCGAGAATCTCTTTGATAGAGTTGAGCCACTTGTCGAGTTCGTTCTCATCGTATTCCGCATCCTTGTCCTTATATTTCCAATGAGCGGCAAATCCCACTTCGGCAATGTCGTCCATACGGTCGGAGCGAATTTGCACTTCAATCCACTTGCCTTGCTTCGACATAAACGTATTGTGTAATGCCTGGTAGCCATTTGTCTTAGGGTTGGATAGCCAATCTCGGAAGCGCGTGGGGTGGGGTTTGTATATCTCAGTCAGTGCCGAATAGATGCGGAAGCATTCGTCTTTTTCGTGCTTTCGATCGGCTGGTGTGAACACGATGCGTATGGCTAGGATATCAAACACTTCTTCGAAGGGAATATGCTTTTTTTGCATTTTACACCATATAGAGTAAGGGCTTTTGATGCGAGCGCGGATGGTATACCTCACGCCCATCTTATCAAGCTGTTCACAGATGGCAGGTGTAAACTTAGCTATGATGTCGTCGCGTTCTACGTGGCTCTCGTCGAGCTTGTGCAGGATGGCGTTGTAGTCGTCTGGGTGTTCATATTTGAAGCTCAGATTCTCCAGTTCTGTCTTGATCTTGTTAAGCCCTAGTCGGTCGGCGATGGGTGCGAAGATGTAGAGCGTTTCGCCCGCTATCTTATACTGCTTTGATGGCAGCATGCTCGAAAGCGTGCGCATATTGTGCAGACGGTCAGAGATTTTAATAAGAATCACGCGAATATCGTCGCTCATCATGAGCAACAACTTCTTGAACGTCTCGGCTTGCAGTGAGGCTCTATCTCCGAAGATTCCGCCCGATATTTTGGTAACTCCCTCCACGATGTTGGCAATCTTAGGTCCGAAGAGGTTGCAAAGGTCTTCGTTCGTATAGTCGGTATCTTCCTCCACATCGTGTAGTAGGGCAGCACAGATGGAGGTCGAGCCCAATCCTATTTCACCGCAAGCAATCTGTGCCACGGCGATAGGGTGGAGAATGTAAGGCTCACCCGAGCGTCGGCGCACGCCTTTGTGGGCTTCCTTTGCAAAGTTGAAAGCCTTGGTGATGATATCCACTTTCTTGCGGTGGTTGGAGGCTAAATAAGTGTCGAGCAGGTGCTGAAAAGCGGTGCTGATCATTTCCTCATCCTTCTGTTCTTGAGGCGAGAGGGCTTTATGGGAGGTATCTAGTGTCATAGCTGTGGGGGAATTGATGTCACGATAGCACAAAAGTACAAATTATTTTGGTATAGTTTCCTTATTTTGTTAAAAATAAAATAGGCATTACCCGCTCATGTTGTTTGAGCGGAGTAATGCCTACTCTTTGGCGACTCACTCAGGATGAGATTGTCGCGTGTTGTTATTTTGTTTTCAGTTTGTCGCCAGCCTTGATGATGTTGCCCTTAATTTTGTTGGCTTTTTTGAGCTTTTCTACGGTGGTTCCGTTGCGTTTAGCAATATCAATGAGCGTGTCGCCCTTTTTCACGGTGACCGTTTGGCTTTTGCTTCCCCTCTTGTTTTTGCTTCTGTTCTTCGAATTGTTATCTTCGTTGCGGCTCTTTCTTTTTTCCCTTCTGCTTGAAGAGTTTGAGGAAGTCGTGTTCTTTTTAGAGATGCTAGCCGACGAGGTCGAATCTTTCGATTTGTTCTGGCTCACTGCCTGACTGCGATGGCGTGCTGCCTGACTGCGATTATCGAGTTTATCGTTCACTTCTACGGTGGCGCGTCGCGTCATGAGCTCATCGGCTCGATAGTTGTAGACGGAGTCCTTGAGGTCGATAAAAGTGTTGAGCACTTCAATAGGTAGGCAGAGCGTCATAGAACCAGCTGATCCAGGTATGAGGTCGGTACGATACTGCGGGTTGAGGGCGCGGATAGCATCCTTATTGATGTTGCATAGCTCTGCAATCTGTGTGATGTGGAGGTCGCGGTTGATGCTCACGGTGTCGGTGGTGATGGGCATCTTTGTCTTCATCGGACAAATGTTGTGGTCGCAGTAGTAATTCATGATATAATTGGCAGCGATGAATGCTGGCACGTAGCCACGCGTTTCGCTGGGCAAGTAGGGATAGATGGTCCAGTAGTCGCGCACTCCATCGGCCCGATGAATGGCCTTGTTTATCGTGCCAGGACCACAATTGTAGGCTGCAATCACAAGGCTCCAATCCTTATAAATATTGTAGAGGTCGCGCAGATAGCGAGCGGCAGCCCAACTGCTTTTGTAGGGGTCTTGTCGCTCATCAATAAGGCTATTCACCTTGAGACCATAGCGCTTGCCTGTAGCGAGCATAAACTGCCATAGCCCCACAGCTCCTGCGCGGCTTTTGGCACGCGGTTCTAAGGCCGATTCAATGACGGGGAGATACTTCAGCTCGAGTGGCAGTCCGTAATAGTCGAGTGCTTCCTCGAAGATAGGAATGTAAAAATTTCCCGCTCCTAAAGCGTAGGATACCGTGCGACGCAAGCGTCCGCTATACTGATCGATAAATTTCTGCACCACACTGTTGTAGGGCATTTCCATCACTACGGGCATACGGCGCAGACGCTCCTGGTATTCCTCGGGTGTGAAGGTTGGATTGTAGTCGGGGTTTACGCAGGTGGTGTCGGGGTAGAGGTATTTCTTGGCCATCCATTCGCCTAGTAGCGAATCGCAGGTGAGAGTCATGCCTTCGGGCAAGTCAATCACCTCATCGTGTCCGTTGTGATCGTCGTGTACGGTAATTTTGTCGTCAATGCTCTGTGCGGTGGCTGTAAGGAAACCTGTAGCCAGAGCAAGAATCAATGTCTTGAATCGTTTCATTCAGAGTTTGTTGTAAGGGGGTGAGGCAGGCGCGCAGTGTGAAAAACGCGTGTTCGGTCAGGAGCAAGTTAGGAGACTTGCGCTTGGGAATGTGAGGGACGAGGGGCTACTTCTTGTTCTAGAAAAGTATGTGAGAGTGTCTTTCCCTTTGTGAGGAAGTGTCATCTCGTTGGCAAGAAGTCTTGTCGCAAAGATTAGAATCGTAGTCCCACGCCCACGCCATAGGCGGCTCGTCCCGTCGATCCGAGCATGGTCGGAGCGCCAATTACAGCGGGTTCCACGCTCATAGAGAGGTCGGGCGAGATGTCGAACACGGAGAGCTGGGCATCAACGTAAGCATCGATGACCGACAGCAGATATACGCCTACGAAGCAGAAGGCACTGAGATCGCGGTAACGGCGGTAGTAGTCCTTCTTGCGTTTAAAGAGATTTTTAAATTGCTCTTCGCGCCCTGTAATGTCGTAGCGGGGCGGAAGCATGTCAAGATACGAATGCGTGTTAGGGTCGTCGTCCATGATGTCAAGATAGGCTTGCGAGTAGTCGCGATACATCATCTGGTTCCACATCAAGGCGTAAGCGCAGCCAAGGAATCCGCCGTAGATGAAAGGCAGTTTCCAATATTTGCGGTTGTAGATTTGCCCTGCGCCGGGCAATACGAGTGAGAGCCATAGTGCGCGTGTGGGGTTGGGTACAAAGCGTGGTTTGGGAAGGGCTTTCAGCGGAAGTTTTAGCGAGTCGGCCAAGTGGCCTATGCGTGTTGTATCAATGGGGACTGACAACGAGTCTGCATTGTGGCCGCCCGTTGAATCGGGATCAGACAACTCGTAGGGGTACTCCTTCTGGAGCTCACGTGCCATCTGTTCATAGCTCTTCACAGTGTCGGTCACTTCGGTGTGCCCGTCTGTGATAGGCAGCGAAGCATTCTCGAGTGGCTCTGCTATGGATAAAACGGTCAAAGCCGAAGCCCGGAAGGGAATTCCGACTTCAGCATTGTATCGGTCTGCGGCGTAGCTTGTGATGGTGCTCAGCACGAGGCAGAGCAGAGCGGCTAGCAGACGGCATATGTGCTTGAGTTCGTCCAATTTTCTTAGGGTGAGTTTGCTAAGGAGTATCTATAGATTCTACCTCATTAGCAGATATAGAACTTTTCAAAGACTAATGCCATGGGGCAGCCTTGAGGCGCGCATGATAGTTTCCTACTATTCCTGCACGGGAGGGTTGTTGTAGGGGGACTTCTAGATTTTGTCTAGCATTGTGATGATTCGTTCAAGCTCTTCTTCTGTGGCAAAGGGAATAGTTATTTTTCCTTTGCCTTGCTGCGAACAAGTCATCTGTACCTTTGTGCTGAATCGTTCAGACAGTCGGTTGCGCAGTTCGGTGTATTCCTCGGGCAGTCGCTTCGCCCCTTTGCTTTTGAGCGTGTGTCGACCGCTTTTGAGTGTTTCGCCGTTGTTGAGAGCCTTGACCATTTCCTCCACTTGTCGCACGGAGTATCCCTTTTCTTTTATCTCATTGAAGAGTTTTACTTGGAGCGAGGGCTTGTCGAGTCCCAATAGAGCACGGGCATGCCCCTGATCTACCTCTTTGTTTTGTAGTGCCACCTGCACTTGTGCTGGTAACTTCAGTAGACGCAGATAGTTGGCTACAGTAGCACGTTTTTTCCCCACCTTTTCAGAGAGTTTGTCCTGTGTGAGGTCGTATTGCTCAATGAGGTTTTGGTAGGCTAGAGCTATTTCTATGGCATTGAGGTCCTCTCGCTGAATGTTTTCTACGAGAGCCATCTGCATCATTTTCTCGTCGTCGGCAGTGCGCACATAGGCCGGAATGGTTGTGAGACCAGCTATCTGGGCAGCTCTCCAACGTCGTTCACCAGCAATGATTTGGTAGGTACCGTCCTCCATGAGCCGCAAGGTGATGGGCTGTATAATGCCTATTTGGCGTATGCTTTCAGCCAGTTCTTCGAGAGCTTCAGGTGTAAATTCGCGACGCGGCTGGTTGGGGTTGGCTTTGATTTTATACACCGGCACCTCGTTGATGCTCGAAGAGCCGTTGGCGTGAACCTCTTCTTCGGTGGAGATGAGGGCATCGAGTCCGCGTCCCAATGCAGGGAATTTCTTGTGTGCCATGTCTATGATGGGAAATAGTCAGGTTTATGGTGGAATAGCGTTGCCACGTGGCGTCTGTTTGTGCGGTGTGGCAGTGTGGCGAGGTTAGCCCCGTCTTTCGTTCTTTTTGATAATCTCCTTGGCCAGCAGGAGGTGGTTTTTCGCTCCGGTCGATTCCGCATCGTAGAGGATGGCGGGCAGTCCGTGGCTAGGAGCCTCGCTAAGTTTGACGTTGCGTTGGATGACCGTTTTAAACACGAGTTCTTGGAAGTGGCGCTTCACTTCGTCGTAGATTTGATTGGCCAGACACAGACGCTTGTCGTACATGGTCAGTAGGAATCCTTCGATTTCTAGCTCAGGGTTGAGCTTTTTCTTTACAATCTTGATGGTATTGAGTAGTTTCGATATACCCTCAAGGGCAAAGTATTCACACTGTACGGGGATAATCACGGAATTGGCTGCCGTGAGGGCATTCACCGTGATGAGACCGAGCGATGGCGAGCAGTCTATGAGTATGTAGTCGTATTCGTTGCTGAGGGGCTTGAGCAGATTCTTGAGGATAAACTCTCGCCTTTCAAAGTTAAGCATTTCTACTTCTGCGCCTACCAAATTGATGTTCGAAGGGATGATGTCCAGTCGGTCAATGTCGGTGGTATAGATGGCCTGGTGAGCGTCGGCTCCGTTGATGAGGCATTCGTAGATGGAGCAGTCCACCTTGCTCAGGTCCACTCCCAGCCCCGACGAGGCGTTGGCCTGTGAGTCGGCGTCAATCAGTAGCACGCGCTTTTCGAGCGTGGCTAGTGAGGCTGCGAGGTTCATAGAAGTGGTGGTTTTGCCCACACCACCTTTCTGGTTGGCTAAAGCAATGATTTTGCTCATGATGCTAAAAGGGGTTAAGGATGAGGGGGTGGCGAGCGCCTAAAGAGATACCCTTTTGGGCACTCCATAGCGGGGAAGGCTTGTAGCTTTATGGCCACCAATAGCATTCCCCTGTGCTCTTGTCCCTACTTGGTGAGATGCAAAGGTAAGAAAAATTCGGCTAACAATCCATAGCTAAAGTATTTTTTGTAATTTTGCATACCTCTTATACGTCACGCGCGTGAGCATAGTGCTTGTTAGCGTAGGTTCATACGTTTCATCATTTTCAACTATATGCGTCCTTATATACTCATCTCCAACGACGATGGCGTAGATGCGCCCGGTATCAACTTCCTCGTAGAGGTATTGCGCCCTTATGCTGACATTTTGGTCATGGCGCCCGATTCTGCGCGCTCCGGATTCAGCTGCTCGATCACCTCATCGCGTCCGCTCACTTACAAGGTGCTGCGCGAGGAGAAGGGCCTCACGGTATGCTCTTGTTCGGGCACCCCGACCGACTGCGTGAAGATGGCTCTCAATCTCTTTAAGGATCGCAAGTTCGACCTCGTCGTTGGTGGCATTAATCATGGCGACAACTCCTCGGTAAACGCTCACTATTCGGGCACGATGGGTGTGGCCATTGAAGGGGCTCTTCAGGGCTACCCTTCTGTGGCATTCTCGCTGTGCGACCACCGCATGGAGGCCGACTTTGAACCTCTGCGTCCCTACCTGGTGGACTTTATGTTTAAAGCCATTGCTGTGGGGCTACCCGAGTTTACGTGTCTGAACATCAATTTCCCTCTAGCTCCGAAATTTCGAGGCATCAAGGTGTGTCGTATGGCTCACTCGCGTTGGCAAAACGAGGTGGAGCATCGCACCCATCCCTATGGCGGCGACTACTATTGGCTTGCGGGCGAATGTCGCGAGTTAGAACCCGAGGCCGAGGACACTGACCGCTGGGCATTGGCCCACGACTATGTGGCAGTAACGCCCACACAACTCGACGTGACAGCACGTGAACTAGTGTCTTTGCTGCGCGAGATACTCTAAATTGTGGCTCTAGTCAAGCATAAAAGAGTTCCCTGCTTATGTTAGTATCCCTTGCTCGCGTTCTGGTCGTATCAGACTAGCGCGTCAGATACCGAGTCTGGAGGCGCAAGGGCAGGCTTGAGAGCCCATGCATTTCTTTCCAATCCGTAACGATATGAAAATATTCCTCATTGCCGGCGAAGCTAGTGGCGACCTTCACGCTGCCCACCTCATGCGGGCCATCAAACGGGAGTGCCCCACAGTTGAATTTCGCTACTATGGTGGCGACAAAATGCAAGCCGAGGGTGGCACGCTCCTATGTCACTATCGCTACTTGGCGTACATGGGATTCGTGCAGGTGGCACTCCATCTGCCCACTATCCTGCGCGGCATGAGAAACTGCAAGCGAGCTATCGAGGAGTGGCGCCCCGACGCCGTGGTGCTCGTGGACTATCCGGGTTTCAACCTGAAGATGGCACGCTATGTGAAGCGCCGCAATATTTGCCCTGTGTTCTATTACATCTCGCCCAAGATATGGGCTTGGAAGGAGCACCGCATTCGCCAAATCCGTCGCGATGTAGATAGGCTCTTCTCCATCTTGCCCTTCGAGGTGGACTTCTTCGAGAGGAAACACCACTACCCCATAAGCTACGTGGGTAACCCCACGATGGACGAGGTGACTGACTACATCGCCCGTCATGGTGCTCCCGCTGACGATGGACGTACGATAGCCCTGCTGCCAGGCTCGCGCCGACAGGAGATTAAGGACAATCTGAGCCGCATGCTCCAGGCTGCTGAGCCTTTCACTGAATATAAACTGGTGATAGCCACGGTGCCCAACCTCCTTCTTGATGATGTGATGTTTTATGTGAAAATCATCATCTCCTCGGGCATTGACATGCAGCGCGTCATGCTTGCTGAAGAGAGCACCTACTCGCTGCTCTCACATGCCCATGCTGCCCTCGTGACGAGTGGCACCGCCACACTCGAGACGGCGCTTTTCCGTGTGCCGCAGGTGGTGTGCTACTATATGCGCATGGGGTGGTTCATCTCGCTCTTAAGACCCTTGTTCCTTAAGGTGCCCTACATCTCGCTGGTCAACCTCATAGCGGAGCGTGAGGCAGTGCCCGAACTTGTGGCATCGCAGATGAACGTGAAGGAACTGCACCGACAGCTCGAGCGCATTCTCCCCCTCAAATCGGTTGATCGCAAGGAGCAGCTCGAGAGCTACGATCTCGTGGCGCGGCGACTCGGATCAGCGGGCGCTCCAGAAAGGGCTGCCCACGAGATGCTGACAATTTTAAGTAATAAGTAAAATACATTCTTACTCACTTCTAGTAAGAAGTAATACAGATAATCTGAAAGCAGAGTAACTGCGACCTCTCTCTATACAATAAACGATGAGCGACGAACTGAAGCAAAACACCGAACCCACCGAAGCACACTCCGACTACCATCCCACCGACGTAAAAGCCGAGGACGGTACGCTACAGCTTACGGGTATGTACCAACACTGGTTTCTGGACTACGCCTCTTACGTAATCCTCGAGCGCGCCGTTCCCCACTTGGGTGACGGACTCAAACCCGTGCAGCGACGCATACTTCACTCAATGAAGTTGCTCGATGACGGACGCTACAATAAGGTGGCCAACGTTGTGGGACATACCATGCAATTCCACCCCCATGGCGATGCCTCTATCGGCGATGCGCTGGTGCAACTTGGGCAGAAGAATCTACTAATCGACTGTCAAGGCAACTGGGGAAATATCCTTACGGGCGATTCGGCCGCTGCTCCGCGATATATCGAAGCACGCCTCTCGAAGTTTGCCCTTGACGTGCTGTTTAATCCTAAAACCACGGAGTGGAAAATGTCCTACGACGGACGAAAGAAGGAGCCAGTTTCTCTCCCCGTGAAATTTCCCCTGCTCCTAGCACAAGGCGCAGAGGGTATTGCCGTGGGGCTTTCGGCCAAGATCCTTCCCCACAACTTCGGCGAACTATGTCAGGCTGCTATCAAGTATCTGCACGGAGAGAAATTTCATCTCTATCCCGACTTTCAGACGGGAGGATCTATTGACGTTTCGCGTTACAATGATGGTATGCGCGGAGGCGCTGTGAAAGTAAGAGCAAAAATCGAAAAGCTCGATAGCAAAACCCTCGTGATTCGCGAGATACCCTTTGGCAAGACCACCTCTACGCTGATAGACTCTATACTCAAGGCCAACGAGAAAGGTAAAATCAAAATTCGCAAGGTGGAGGACAATACGGCTGCTGAGGCTGAAATACATGTACACCTCACACCTGGCACATCGAGCGACAAGGCCATCGATGCACTTTATGCCTTTACCGACTGCGAAACGAGCTTGAACCCAAACTGTTGTGTGATTGACGAAAAAAAGCCAAAGTTTCTCAGCGTGAGCGAAGTGCTACGTCGCTCGGTGGATCATACGCGTTGGCTACTTGAGCAGGAACTGCGTATTCGTCGCAATGAACTCATGGAGAGTCTTCATTTCGCTTCGCTTGAACGCATCTTTATAGAAGAACGCATCTATAAAGACCGTCCCTTTGAGCAGGCGAAGGACATGGATGCTGCCGTGGCTCACATTGATAAGCGGTTGGAGCCTTTTAAGCCCACGTTCTATCGTGAAGTGACGCGCGACGACATTCTGCGTCTCATGGAAATCAAAATGGGACGCATCCTAAAGTTTAATAAGGATAAGGCAGAGGAACTCATTGCTCGCATGAACGAGGAAGTGGCGCGCATCGACCACGACTTGCACAACATGGTGGAAGTGACCGCTAATTGGTATCGCCTCATTTATGACAAATATGCTGCACAATATCCGCGCCGCACGGAGATTCGCTCGTTCGACAACATTGAAGCTACAAAGGTGATTGAGGCTACCGAGAAACTCTACATTGACCGCGAAAATGGTTTCATGGGTACGGGCTTGAAGAAAGATGAGTTCGTAGAGAACTGTTCGCCCATCGATGATGTGATCATCTTCTATCGCGATGGAACTTACAAGGTGACCCGTGTGCAAGAAAAAGTATTCATCGGCGAGACCGAACGCGCTAAGGCCGAACGCAAGAAGAGGGTGGAGGTGATTCACATTGCCGTGTTCAAACGTGGCGACAAACGTATTATCTACAATGCCGTATATCGCGACGGAGCCACCAATGCCTGCTATATTAAGCGCTTCAACGTGGCTTCTATTACGCACGATCGTGAATATGATGTCACGATGGGTACTCCTGGCAGCAAGGTGCTCTACTTTACAGCCAATCCCAATGGCGAGGCCGAAGTAATCAAAGTGACCTTCCGACCCAACCCGAAGCTCAAACGCATCAGTATGGACAAGGATTTCGGCGAAATTCTCGTGAAGGGACGCCAAAGCCGAGGCAACCTACTGACTCGTCTCGATGTACACAAAATTACTCTAAAAGCACATGGCGCGTCAACGTTGGGCGGTCGCAAAGTATGGTTCGACCACGACGTACAACGTCTTAACTACGATGCACGCGGACAGTATCTTGGCGAGTTCCATTCCGACGATCTTGTGCTCATCGTTCTCGACAACGGACAGTACTATACCACCAACTTCGACGTGAATAATCACTATGAGCCCACGGGCATACTCCGCGTGGAGAAGTATAATGAACATAAAGTGTGGAGCTGTGTGCTCTTCGATGCTGACCAGCAAGGCTATCCCTACGTGAAGCGTTTCTGCCTAGAACGAACGCCGCAGACACGTCCGCAGAGTTTCGTTGGCGAAAATGCGAATTCGCGTTTTGTACTACTCACCGACCAAGTTTACCCTCGTTTGCTCGTAACATTCGGTGGAGCCGACTCTTTCCGCGAACCGATGGAGGTTGACGTGGAGCAATTTATTGCTGTGAAGGGATTTAAGGCTAAGGGCAAGCGTCTGACAACCTTCAGTGTAGACAAAATCGAAGAACTTGAACCAACGCGTTTCCCCGATGCTGCTTCTGCCGATGCTGAGGATGATCCCGATGCCGACGATGACGTATCTACCGATGCTCCCACTGAAGAGGAGGATACATCCACGCTCTCACTCTTCGAAGATTGATACCCACCTCTCGACGTGAGAACATACAAGCCCCGACAGCCATGAACTGCACCCCAAAAGTTTTGTGTCTAACTTTTGGGGTGCAGTTCAAAGATGTTGGGGCTTTGCTCGTAGTATGGAGATTGGCGTCAACGCTTGTTCTTCGAGCGTAGCGTCACGAGGGGAACGAGCATTTCCTCCATAGAGATGCCGCCGTGTTGGAACGTGTCCTTGTAATACTGCACGTAGTAATTGTAATTGTTGGGATAGGCAAAAAATCGGCTTCCCGTGGCGAAGATGTACGATGTGCTGAGGTTGGGTTGAGGCAACATGAAGCGACGTGGGTCTTTTAGTTCGAGCACTTCTTTTGCATTGTAGCTGAGGTTGCGTCCTAGTTTGTAGCGCAGGTTGGTGTTGACATTGCGGTCGCCCACCACCTTGGAGGGCTGATCCACGCGGATGCTGCCGTGGTCGGTGGTGATGATGATGTCGTAGTCGAGTTCTGCAAGTCGGTGAAAAAGTTCGCTCACGGGACTGTGGCGGAACCACGACAGCGTGATGCTGCGATACGCGCTCTCGTTGCCAGCAAGTTCGCGCACCATTTTGCTCTCCGTTCGAGCATGGCTAAGAATGTCGATGAAATTGATTACGAGCACATTGAGTGGTGTAGCAGTTATCTGCGAGAATTGTGAAAGCAGTCGGTCGGCGGCCTGCGAATCGTTGATTTTATGATAACTAAATGCCTCGCGGCGGCGGAATCGCTCCAGCTGATGGCGAATGAGTGCCTCTTCGTTGAGATTCTTTCCCTCATCTTCATCTTCTTCCACCCACAATTCGGAATACATCTGCTTGATTTGCAACGGCATGAGCCCTGCAAAAATAGCGTTGCGTGCATATTGCGTGGCGGTGGGGAGAATGGCATAGTAGAGGTCTTCGTCCATATCGAAATCGTCAGCTAGTTCACGCGATAGCATGCGCCATTGGTCGTAGCGGAAATTGTCGAGCACAAGAAGAAATACTTTCCTTCCTGCCGAAAGGCGTGGGAAAATGCAACGCTTAAAGATGTCGGGGCTCATCAAAGGACGGGAGTCGGGCTGCTGTATCCAACCCTCATAGTTTTTGCGAATAAACTTGGCAAATGTGTGGTTGGCTTCCTCCTTTTGCATGTGCAGCATATCGTCCATAGGACTTCCTGCTTCGGCGAGCTCTAGTTCCCAGTGGACGAGGCGCTTGTAGAGTTCTTTCCATTCCTCGGGCGATAGGCTTTCGCTCATTTGCATGCCTATCCGCGAGAAATCTTGCCGATAGCCCGTCTGTGTCACTTCCTGCACTATTTCACGTTGATGGATGTTTTTCTTCAGTGTGAGCAATATCTGCTTGGGATTGACGGGCTTGAGCAGATAATCTGCTATCTTGGATCCAATCGCTTGGTCCATGATGTCTTCTTCCTCATTTTTGGTGACCATCACTACGGGCACGTTGGGGGCCACATCCTTGAGGCGAGTCAGCGTTTCGAGGCCAGAGAGACCAGGCATATTCTCATCAAGAAGTACGAGATCGAAGTTTTCTTCTCGGCAAAGGTCTATGGCGTCGGGGCCATTGTTGGCAGTCACCACTTCGTAGTCCTTTTTCTCGAGAAACAAAATGTGGGCGCGGAGCATATCAATCTCATCGTCTACCCAAAGAAGACGGGCAATCATAGGTGTTTATGTAATAAGTGGCAAGTAATATAAGATTTGTTCTCTGCTTCCTTACTGCTTGAAGTAATAGGGAAATCCAATACGGAGGAGGCATATAGGCAGGTGTGGTGCTTGCATTGTAAAAACGAAATAGGGAATTATGAAGCCACAGTAGCGCCAGCACGATGGCTGTGGCATCTATTGTAAGGTTCATAATTCCCTAATGGAGGGACTTTTCCCCTAGAAAGTCAAGCGCCTTGTAGGTAGGGCATTCTAGGTAGAATTCCTAGGAGTAAGTTGGCTCTTAGATTTTATATCCCCACTGCTCGAGCACGTCTCCCCAGTTCTCTTCAACGAGTTGCTTAGTGCGCTCGGCATATTGGTATTTGTTTTTCTTGTAGCCCTTCTTTGAGCCAACATACTGTTCTATGGCAGTGCGGGCGTTCTCCCATCCAGGCAAACCGAGAGTTTGGTAGATTTTCTCAGTCATGCCGAGTGCATCGGCCTCGAAATCCTCAAATTTCACTTCGATGAGGTTGCCTTCAGGAATAAGGTGCTTGTCGGCTTCGTATTGCTCATGGAGCTTTCGGTAGGTGATAAGAATATTCTTCTCGATGTCGGCATCGGAAAATTCTTCAAGCTTGAGGGGTTGGATGGTGTTGGTGAAGAAGGAACGCGTACTTTCAAATACGGTGTAGGGGTTGCGCATGAGATAGATGAATTTGGCGTTGGGAAACATCTTCACTAGTTCCTTAACACGACCTGTATGGGGAGGGTTTTTAGAAAGGAATTGTTCGCCACCCGTGTTCCAAAGTGAGATCTTGATAAGTTTCTTGAACGTCTCTTCCCAAGTGCTGAGCTCAGCGGGAGTGATGTCCTTGAAAATGAGATATTTGTCGCAGTACTCCTGCATATACTTTGGATAGAACCAAAAGTTGTAGAACGTATAGGGGCACATATTGGAGATTGCGAATTCTTCTTCCTGTGGCAGGTCTACTGCAAGTTCCATATTGTCGGTAGGGCGCTTGTCGGGCATGAGCCACGACATATTCTTCTTGAAGAAGGGCTGTCCGAACATCATGAGGTGGGGAAACACTGTCTGATAGGTGGTGCAGTAGCCGAAGCGCTTGTCGCATGAGAGCACGTTGTGTACGAAAGTCGTACCTGAGCGCCAATGGCCGAGGATGAATACGGGATCGTTCTTCATCGGCTGGTTGGCTAGAAGTTTGCGATAGCGATGCTCCTGGATGGGAGCAAGTACGGAAAGAAGTCGACATACGGCCTTAGTTAGGCGGAATTTTCCTTTCCAAGGACCATCTACCTCGCGTCCTGCGGTGAGTTCTTTGAAAGTTTTCCAATCGGCTCCTACGAGCGTATTAATGGGGAGTTTGTTAAATTCTATAAGACCCATCTGAATATCTGTTTGAGTGTGGCTGTGAGTCTAGGCTTGTGGTAGCCCAGGCTCCTGCCTGAGTTATGTTGTGTTTAGTTCTTTTTTGGGGGTAGGTGTGATAACCCTGTTAACTTGTCAACTTAAAATCACCATACATCTTCGCCCGTTACTGAGCCGTAGACACTGCTGGGGCAGTACTCGAAGTAGTCGAGGAAGAACTGCGAAGTGGACGATTCTACGGCGCACTTGAAGCGCATATAGTATGTCTTATCCTTTTGGAGGTGTTGTCGGGTGATAATGTAGCGCATGTTGGGGAAGTACCAACTCTGCGATTCGTCGAAATAGTCGCGTACGGAAATCTCGCCTGCGGTACCATTCACGCAATAGTACTTCGGTCCCTTCATGTAGTCAAGGTTTTTTAGGGCTCGATCACCTTCTAGGCAGGTGGCTTCGTCGTAGTTGTTCTTTTCATCCTTCACCCAGAGATTGGGGTCCCAATCGCGCACAAATTCGCGTTGGTCGATAGGCAGCGAAGTTGGGGTAGAGGGGAAGGGGTTGTCGTCAAAGTAAATCTGCACCATAGAGCGTGCGCGGTTGTTGGCCACGCCCATACGTATTTCGTAGGTACCATCAGCGGGCACAGGCGGCATTTTCATTACGAAGTCATAGGTGCCGGTCACGAGGATTTCATCGCCTTGTGCATCCTTCCATCCCGGTCCTCCTCCATAGGTCTTGGAGTGAAGATAGGTGATGGCTGTATTTTGGCTCTCGTGGCTGATGTTTTGGAAGTAGCCTTTGGGAAAGTGTACTTGTTCGCCAGTGATGCGGAGGTCATTGGAGAGAAATTCTGGGTTTATCGTGGTGAAGTCGATGCGGATGCGCTCTCCGCCGAGTGCAGCTTGCGTCTCGGGCGAATTGACTAGCACGTGGTCGATGGTAAAATAGTAGCCGTTCAGTGCGTTCGTGGTGAAACTTTTTTGTGTGCCATCTTCGGCCGTAGATTCGTTCTTCTCGTGAATGCGAATATTCAATCCATTAGTGGGGGTATTGGCGGGCAGAGCCGAGATTTCATCGTAGCTACCGAGGAAGCGATTATCGTATTGGCTGATGCGGTTGAGATAGAAGGGATGGTTGGGATCTTGATCGCCAAGCTGTGTCACCTTGAGCAATGCGCGGTGAGGCCCCATCGTGGTGTAGTAGTCCCACACGTTGACGGGTAAGCTGCGTGTCTGCGGTACGGTAGGATTGTTTCCCACGTTGTATCGATACTCGTTGTAGTGAGCCACGAGGCCATTGATTGGTGCACCACCATTGATGATGTGGTAGGCAAGGAAGCGGTTAAGGGCATTATCGGTATGGGTGATGTCATCGTGATGAGCAGTGATTCCCGTCACTTGTTCACACTTGTTGAGCAAGGCTTCACGTATTTCATCCCAATTGGTGATGGTTTCGGTCTGCGAGTCGTATTGTGGCATAGGAATCCCCCATTCGCGGTGGAGCACCTCATCGGGTTCGGCAAACACGGTGTAGCGTATGCGGCGTTTGGGCATGTAGGCAAAGTCGCCCGGAATGCCGGGAAAGGATTTTTTGATACCTATCTCGCTTTGGTTGTCGCGTACGTAGGCATCTTCATCAGTGGTGCGCACACGCAGTGAATCTTTCCAACCAGTTTCCTTGAAAAGTTGGCCCATGATGCGCATATTATCGGCTTTGGCAATAATTTCGGGCACGCTCTGTGAAGAGGGATAAATCACATGGTCTACTATGTGGACCATACCATTGGATGCTTCGTGGTTGGGTGAGATGACGTGGGCAGTGATGTTGACGTAGTATTCTCCTTCGCTGTCTTGCTGACTTGTGAGTCGGCGGTCATCGAGGGTCGCATCGTTGAAAGTGGTGGCATCGGCGGGAAAATCGCTGAGCTCGTAAGCTGCCTGCGTGCCGTTGTCGATGATGCAGTTGTACACTACCATACGCTTTTGCAAGTCGGTCATTTCGTTGATGCTTTGCTTGCCGAGTTCTTCTCTGAGAAATACCTGCATTGCCTCATTGGTCGGGGCAAATACGGTATAGTTGCCACGAGCCTTGAGAACACTCTCTACGGAAGATGCGTTGTCGGAAAGTCCGAGCTTCACTTCATTGAAAAGCTTTAGTATCTCAGAGTACTTTTCAGGTTGGCTTTCAAGAATCTGAATCACGTTCGACTTCTTGGCCACGGAGAAAGCGTCTTCGCTAATGTTTTCTTTACATCCCGTGAGCACTGGAGTGGCTGTGAGCATGAGCATCGCAGCGATGAGCTTGATACCTTTTAGAGGTGTTGAAAAGCGTATATGTATATTCATGTATCAGGGGCTACTAGTATTGTCCTTATTCAGTAGTTTCGGATGAGGCATCGGCGCGTGATCTCCTATGTGGAGGTGGGGTGTTGGGCCTATCATGGCAGGCGCTATGCATTATAGAACCACTCTATAGTAAATGCAAAGGTACATTATTCTTTGATATGAAGCGCCTTTTCGTATTTTTTTAGTGAAGAGTGTATTGCATGCTGAAACTGAAAGCATCTTTTGGGGCATGTCTGAGCGGAGAAAGTTCGAGGCTATGCCGAGGGGGACGAGGCAACGTATTCCTTGGGACTAACTCCGAAATAGTCTTTGAAGCATTTGGTGAGGTAACTCGGGGTGGCAAAGCCCACTTCGTAAGCAATTTCGGAAATCGACTTGTCTGTGCGAGTAAGCAGCTCGGCTGCTTTCTTGATGCGGCGAATGCGTATGAGCTCTACGGGGGAGAATCCCGTGAGTTGCTTTACTTTTCGATAGAGTTGACTGCGCCCTATGCCTAGTTGTGAGGCAAGATATTCCACGGAGAGGTCGGTGTCGGCAAGGTGTTGCTCCACGAGGGTACGGAAGCGTTCGATAAACGACTTGTCGGCTTCGCTAGCCTCGGCACTAAGCGTGGCTGCCGCAGCGCCCGTTTGGTCGCGGAAGAACTTTTGCATGCGGTGTCTGTTGTCGAGCAGATTGCGCAGTCGAGAGCGGAATATTTCGGGGCTGAAGGGCTTAGATATATAGGAATCAGCACCACTATTAAAGGCTGCAATGCGATCATCGTCCATAGCGCAGGCGGTGAGCATCATCACGGGAATGTGCGATGTTTGCCACTCCTCTTTTATATGGCGGCAACATTCGCGTCCGTCCATTATAGGCATCATCATGTCGCATACCACCACGTCGGGTAGCAGTCGGCGCGCCATTTCGAGTCCTTCCTTTCCGTCGGCGGCAGTTCTGACCACGTAGTCTTTGTGAAGAAGCAGGGTTATATAGGAGCGAATCTCCTCATTGTCGTCGATGATGAGCACGGTGGGGCGCTTGTCGTTATTGTCTGCTGTAGCTTGATCCGTGTCTTCAGAAAGAGCTTTCTCGACTACTTGATTGAGTGCTAATTGCGAGGTCAGTTGTGTCATAGAGTGCGAGGTCGTCATATCGTCGACTATGGGAGTGTCTTTCTCGTGCTGCTTTGTTTCGGCTTGAGCATTGATGGGCACGCTGACGATGAATCGTGTGCCTGTTCCGCGATTGCTCTCGGCCTTTACCGAGCCTTGCATGAGGTCGACGTAAGCTTTCACCGTGGCTAACCCAATGCCTGAGCCCTCGCGGGTGGCATCTACTTGGTAGAAACGATCAAAGATGTGGGGCAGTTTGTCTGCATCAATGCCTTGTCCCGTATCTTCCATTACGAGCTGGAGTTGAGGCTGGTGGTCAGTATCAGTGGAAAGGCTAGCCGTAATGCTGATGTGGCCTCCCTCAGGGGTAAACTTGAATGCATTGGACAGGATGTTGTAGATGATGCTTTCCATCTTTTGCGCATCAAGCCACCCTTGCGATGTTTCGCCTTCGGTGGGAAGTGCATCCATGTTCAAATGAAAACGCACAATGCGTTGGCGAGCCAGCGTGGCAAAGGGGGCGCACCATTGATGGATAGCTTCTCGCAGAGTGTAGCGTTGAAGATTGAGACGTAGTTGTCCGTTTTCAAATTTACGAAAATCGAGCGTTTGAGCCACAAGGCGCAACAGAATATCAGCATTTGCCTGCACCACGTGGAGCAATCCCTGCTGTTCTTCGGTCAGATTCTTAGCTCTTTGGAGTTGTTCTACGGGGGCGAGAATGAGTGTGAGCGGTGTACGTAGGTCGTGCGATACGCCAGTGAAGAAACTAATCTTCGATTGTGTGGTCTCCTCGAGTTCTTTCGACATCCTTACCAGTTGGTCGCGCTGCTCCTCGAGCTTTTGTTTCTGTTGTTTTAGTTTATCGTTGCGCTGAATGGTGGAATAATATAGGCGTACGCCCATACACGTCATGGCTCCAATGAGGAGGATGATGACGAGGCAAGCCAGGAGCAAGAGCTTCTGCATGGAGTATCGAGAAAGGTATGCGTTCATCTTCTGCTCCATCTGGTCAATGCGTTTCTCGCTTTCGGCTATTTGCTCATACTGTATGCGGAAAATGCGTGCTGTGGAAGCATCGATTACGGCCGAGCGGAGCTTCGTGTCGCGCTTGTAAGGCTCGTGTCGCAAGATGTGCATTGCGGTCTGTATCACCTTGTCGCCCCCAGTGGGGTAGACAAAGGTGGCTTGAATGTCGCCCTGTTCCACATTGTCGAGTCCTCTGCCGGGCTGTACTTGCCCGTCGATGCCTACGATTTTGATGTCGGCATGCCCTGCCCGCACTAATGCACGTCGTATGCGCACGCCTGTGCGGTCGTTGGGGGCGAGGATTACTTGGGGCACCGTGCCGGAGCGAAGCATTGAGTCGATCTGCGCCTCAATGCGAGGACCTTCCCATCCCGACTCTACTTGGGCTATGAGGCGAATCTCGGGATGACTACCAATGATATCCATGAGTCCATTGTGGCGGTCGCGACTGACGCTCACTTTTCTTTGACCGACAAACTCGGCCACGGTGCCGCCTTGAGGCAGAAGTTTTACGAGGTAGGCTCCCACGTCGCGCCCAATGCTTCGATTGTCGGCGCCTACGTAGGCTGTGTAGTGGGGAGGGGTTACTCGGCGATCGGCCAATACCACGGGGATGCCTTGCTTCAAGGCTCGCTCTACAGCTGGAGCAAGGGCTTTCGACTCGTTGGGGATGACCACGAGGAGGTCTATGCCCGACTGGATGAGGGAATCGATTTGGCGGATTTGCTGGGCATTGTTGTCGTGAGCACAACGAATGTCGAGCTTCACGTGTTTATCGAAGTTGGCCTCGCGGCGCATTTCATGATTCATTTGGTCGTGCCAAATGTCGTGACTGCATTGCGACACTCCGATATGGTATTTCTTATTGCTTTCGCTGCATGCGCTGAGACATGCAGCGAGGAGCAAAAGATAGAAGATGGAGAGATACTTCTTCATTGTTAGGCAGGTAAGGAAAGATTTGCTGCGAAGTTACAAAAAAAGCGTGGAAAACCATATTTTTCACGTCTTAAGGCTTAAAAATGTAGTGCTATTAGAGTTAATAGGAATCCCCACGAAACATTCCGCCCCGACAGCATCACTGCTATCGGGGCGTTATGTTTCGTGGGCCGAGGTTGTCGGGCTGATGTACAACCCTATCTCTTTTCCCACATGTGGCGGCAATCACTACCCGGGAATGACCCCGCCACTATTCTTTCCTTAACAACCTTTTCACCCGGGTAATCTAACCTAAACCTGTTTTACCTTTATGCTTTTTCTGATTTTAGAATGGTGAGTGAGTCTGTGGCTACGCTTGTGGGTAGCTCATGTGGAAACACTGTGGATAGATTGAGCGAGATGCAAGCCATGTGCCGTGGGACGTTGCGTGATGAATCGGTTAAGATTCTCTAGCTTCTTCTCGTTGGCCAACGGCCGCGAGAAAAATGCGTTTAGTTTTTGTGTGTTAATGGAGATACCCGTCTGCACATTCTTGCACGTGCATTGTGTGTGGCAGACGGCTCGCATCGCTTAATCACTGGTGCAAAGGTAGAGAGACTTTTGACTCTTTACAAATAATTTTGGGGCTTTTCTGTGTACATTTGATGCGTTTGCAACAAATTTGTTATACTTTGCAACATATCTTCGCTTGTTCCGTGGAAAATGCTTGAAAAATAGATGCTTTTCGAGTGAAACGCGGGGGAGAATGAAGAAAATAAGCTTATTGCTTCGGCTACGTGAGACGTATTGTCCGCGAAAAATGGAGTTAGTTGTATACTATTCCTTTTAAATCCTTTTTCTTTCCTCCGGTACTGGGTGAGAATAGCCCCTTTACTTAGCCTTTTGGTGTGAAGATACAGTATTCTCTTAAAGTATATTGTTGTTAGGCTAAAAGGCCGTAGAAGTTTTCTTAGAACGTTATCTAAGTCATCGTCCCCCGACCGAAGGACATGCATTCCCCGACCGAAGGACGATAACATGGACGGCCTTTTCGCGTAACTTGAATGTCCATGTAGAGATACATTATTCAAGTTTCGCTTTTAACTTCAGCGAGCTTTTATCGTCATTATCGGCTGCGTCTCAGCAATTCAAGCAAGCTTGATTGCTTATCGTTCTGTTCCGAAATCATCGTATGTCCATCTTGAAATGAGGATTCTTTGCTTTACCGGACGGCAGCGGTAGCTTTACCGGACGGCAGCGGTAGCTCTACCGGACGGCAGTGGTAGCTCTACCGGACGGCAGCGGTAAAGCTACCGAACGGCAGCGGTAGAGCAAATGATGCTCATCCAGCGACGGTAATAGCTTCGTTCGCTGATGGTAAGATGAAGTGTTACGTATGAAATTACTAAGGAATTTAAGTTTCGGATTTAGTATGAGCGGGCTGAATTATCGGCTGCGTCTCAGCAATTCAAGCAAGCTTGATTGCATTAGACTTGCACGATAATTCAGCCCGTCCATCTTAAATCCGAAATAAAGATGAGTATTCCCAACCA